>NPIE01004580.1_pt1 | contig 71614 bp, 57 predicted proteins | sample 8637661 | NCBI WGS metagenome assembly NPIE01 (sample SAMN07420842, study PRJNA396082) | bioreactor metagenome | isolation source: sample BA12 brine-fed electro-methanogenic bioreactor BA | place: Japan: Kochi | collected 2016-12-09 | reverse complement strand
CTGCAAGGCAACTGCTTCGGAGGAGTTCACGATATAGAACGTGCCATCAGCGATCTTGGGCTGCAGCACATTCCAGGCGCCCTCAAAGAACAAGAAAGCGTTGTTATCGGTGGCGGCACCAGCATACAGGTACAGTGGATTGCCTTCACCTTCAGCCTTATCAACCAGATATTGCGCCTGGGCTTCGCCAACGGCGACGCTGTCGAAGGTTACATAATAATCCACAGCTTCCGTGTCCGTGATCAGGCGGTCATATGAAATCATTGTCACGCCTGCTTCTCGGGCTGCCTCTGCGGATGAGGCGGCAGCAGCGCTGTCATGGGGGCAAAGGATGATAACCTCAACACCCTTGCTGATCAACGCTTCAACGTTAGCCTTCTCCTGCGAGGGGTCAGCCTGGCTGAATAAAATCTCTACATCATAGCCGGCTTCATCCAATTTCGCTTCAAAGCGAGCCTGGTCTTGAATCCAGCGTGGTTCGTCTTTCGTGGGAAGCACGATACCGACAGCCAAATCGGTGTCAGCTTCGGCTTCCTCGGTGCCTTCAGTCTCTGGCGCACAAGACGCGAGCAATACTGAGACAACCATCAAAAGACTCAAAAATACAAAAATCTTCTTTTTCATTTTCTGCTCTCCTTATGATTTGTTCGTTGTGTCGTTGAGATAAATCTTTTATAAATCACTCTCCTTTCTTTTGTCAAACTTATCGGAAAAAACAATTGCTCACAAACCGCAACTATTAAGGAAGGCTTGCATAAACAAGTGTAAATTATTAACAAATATTAATCGACAAGACTTTCCCCTAAGGAATTTAGGGGAAATCCCCTAATGGAATTATTAAGAAACAAGGAAATCGAACCCCAGTGATTGACTATTCAGGATGTTATAATATGCATCATGAAAAAATACCGTGTCTTATTAGCTGACGATCATGCCGTGGTTCGTACCGGCATCCGCAATGTCATTGAAAAACTCCCTGTTGTCTCTGTGGAGGGTGAAGCGGAAGACGGCCCAACCCTGATGTCCTCTTTAAAGGAGCTTACTCCCGACATTCTACTCATTGATGTCACCATGCCTGATTTCGAACCTATAACAGCAATTCACCAAATCCGGAAGACCTATCCGAAAATGAAAATTCTCGTCATCAGTGCTTATGATGATGACGTCTATGTTCAGGGACTTTTAGGCGCTGGTGTTGATGGTTACCACCTGAAGGATCAACCCCTGCAAGATCTTAATTTAGCAATAGAGCGTATCATAGAAGGGAAACGCTGGATTTCCGATTCACTGGTAGATAAATTAGTGAAAATTCCAAATCCTAATGAAACCACATCCGCGCTCACTTCCCGTCAAAGAGAAATCCTGGCTTTGCTCAACAAGGGATGGAATAATCAGAAAATCGCCTATGAACTTGGCTTAAGTATCAAGACCATTGAAAATCATCTGACACGGATTTACCGCAGCTTAAATGTACAAAGCCGGCTTGAGGCTGTGAATTACATTAATAAAAACCCTCATATTCTCAATTATCGAGATGGAAAAGTGGATCAACGACATAACTCACCATTCTCATCACCTCATCCTGCAGATATCCTGCTCGTTGATGACAATCCGCGTTTCCGATATCATTTACGGCGTATCATCAACAAACTATTTTCCCAGATCAACATCCATGAAGCCGAATCGATTGAAGACGCTATCAATGCCGTCAAAGCCATCCAATTTCAATTAATCTTTATTGACGTTATCCTTGGTGATCAAAATGGCATTGATTGTACTAAGCGTCTAAAAAAAGAAGCCAAGAATTCACGCATAGTGCTCATCAGCGCTTATCCAGATAAAGAGTTTCACCGCCAGGGGTTAGCGGCTGGCGCGACAGCCTTCATCGATAAAAAAACCTTAGACTCCGTTACCATTAAACAAATCGTTGGCGATGCTATCCAAAGTAGTCTCGCGTAGTATAAAACAAATTATGGATCCTTTGCTGAAAGTCGAAAATCTGAGTAAACGGTTTGGTGCTCTTTCCGCATTGCGCAGCATTAATCTGGAGCAATATCCCGGTGAAGTAGTGGGCATCACCGGTCAGAGCGGTTCAGGAAAATCAACATTGGCAATGATCCTGGCAGGCATCTATGGGCCTGATGAGGGACACATAACCTATGATGGCAAACCTTTACACTGGCCAGTCAATGTGCGTTCTTTGGGCATTGAAGTCATCCATCAAAATCCCCGGCTGGCAGAAAACCTGGATATAACCAGCAATATTTTTCTTGGAAATGAAATCGCTAAACATATGACGGGAAAAACACTAAAAATTCCCGATCAGCTTGCCATGGACCAGAAGGCCAAGAAACTACTGGATAAACTCGAAGTAAATTATAAAAGCCTGCGTGAAGAAGTTTATAATCTGAGCCTTGAAAAGCGGCAGATGATCGCCATCGCTCAGGTGATGACGGGTTCTCCACAACTGATCATTATTGATGAACCTACCCAAGTCCTCAGCTACCCCTACCAAAAAATCCTTCTCAATTTGATTACCCAATGGCAGCAAGATGGTATTTCCATCCTATTTTTCAGCAATAACCTTGATCATCTCTTGGATGTCACAGAAAGAATCATTGTATTACGGGAAGGCTTCTGCGCAGCGGAATTTAAATCAGAGGAAGCCGACCGTGAAGAAATCATCGCCTCACTGGTCGGCACAACGAATTACCAGCAATTGGTTCCCATTATCTGGGCGCTGGATAACTACTACCAGGCTCGAGATCATGCCAGCAAGATGCAAATTGGTCAAATGCTCCTGGATCAAGATCGCATTGATCAAGATACAATTTACAGCCAGCTTGTCGATCGCATGGCAGAGCAAATCACAGCCCTGGACAGTACCAATCAAGCCCTGCAGAATGCTCAACGCCGCCTCATCGTTGATTCTGAAGAAGAAAGAAAACATCTGGCTAGGGAAATACACGATCAGATTATTCAAGACCTGCTCAGCACAAATTACCAACTAGAAGAATTAGGCGCGCAGCATTCAACATCAGAAAAATTGCAAAATGGCCTTTTCCTGATCAGGGAAAATATCCGCAGCATGATTGATGAGCTTAGGAATATTTGCGGCACATTGCGCCCTCCCACAATCGACAGCCTGGGTTTAAATGCAGCCATCCAATCCTTTGCACAGGAATGGTCAAGACGATCGGGGGTGAAGATCAATCTTGACTTGGACTCTGAAATTGGCCGCCTATCTGAGATCATTGAATTGTCGATCTACCGTATTGTTCAAGAAGGCCTCAACAACATTCACAAACATGCCTCGGCAGATTTAGCCCATATCGCGCTAAAAAGAATTTCTCCCCGCGCTTTAATGATCTCGATTGAGGATAACGGCGATGGGATGGATGAAGATGTAGCTCTCACGAAATATTCAAAGGAAGGCCATTACGGTTTGATGGGTATTGATGAAAGAGTTGGCCTGTTAGGTGGACGTCTGAGAATCCAAAATAAAGATGAGGGAGGACTGCTCATTCAGGCTGAAATTCCCCACCCCAAGAACTGACAAAAAAATCAAATAATTCTATCCAAGTAATTTTCCACATCCAGTATACTGATTAATAAAGAAAAAGGATTCTAAATTGGAAACACAACTCATCCTTGAATTAATCGGTTACACCGCTTCGCTGCTGATCGCCATTTCACTGATGATGAAGTCCCTGATTCGTCTGCGAATACTGAATGGGATTGGTGCTCTGGTCTTTGTCATCTATGGCATTCTCATCAAAGCCTATCCTGTTGCCGTTCTTAATGGACTCATCGTAGTCATAGATGTTTATTATTTAAGTCAAATGCTGCGTCGCAGGGATTACTTCACCCTCATGGAAGTTAAACCAGACAGCACTTACCTGCGTTTTTTCATTAATTTTCACCTGGATGACATTCACAAGTTCATCCCCTCCTTTTCTCCTAATATCCAAGACGGTGACTTCAGTTTCTTTATTCTAAGGAACACCATCCCTGCCGGCCTCATCATCCTGAGACAGAGAGAAGAAAAGGGACAAATCTTACTTGATTATGCACTAGAAAATTTTCGTGATTTCAAAATAGGGTCTTTTATCTTTGAAGATAATGCTGGTCTCCTGATTAATCGCGGTATTAATAACCTAGAAGCTCATGGGAAAACTAAACCTCATATTCAGTACCTACGGCAGATGGGATTTCGAGAAATCAAAGATGGCAAGTTTCGTAAAGAACTTTTGCCCCATATCATCAGAGATAAAAATATTTGAGAAGTAATAAAACGCTTGATTATTTAACAATAGAAAAACAAAATAAATCTATATTATTAATCCTTCTTTTAAGTATTGACGATCTGTTAATTATATGATAACATTCACAAATGTGAGGCAAAAACATACATTTGTGAATGACGGAGTCGGCGTGGCAGAGTCAAATCAACGTATAGAGCGTTTAAACCTACTTGCGGATGTGGCGGAAATGTATTTCCTGCAAGGCAAGAACCAGGCAGAGATTGCCAATGATATTGGCATGACACGCTCAAACATATCAAGAATGCTCACCGAGGCTCGAAACGCCGGTATTATTCAAATTCAAATTAATCGACCCTTACAAGAAGATCACGCGCTTGCCCAGGAACTGGTCAAGCGTTTTGACTTAATTAATGCAAGGGCAGTCTGCATTGAGCAGTCATCCCAATTGCTGCCCAAATTGGGTCGGGTAGCTGGTAAAGAGCTGCTTTCACGATTAAAACCAGGCTGGATCCTGGGCACATCCTGGGGAACAGCCATCAGCGCAACTGTTGATCAGCTTGATGTTAGCGCACCGATATCTGACATCAAAATCGTGCAACTCCTCGGTGCCCTCGGTGCCCGCATTAAAGAATATGATGGGCATTCCATCGTCCGGCGGTTGGAAGAAAAATTGGATGCTGAAAGCATCTATATAAATGCCCCTTTCCTGGTAGAGAATAACAACATTGCCGCATCCCTGTTTGAAAACAAAAATGTGGAAGAGCCGCTTCGTCTGGGTAAACATGCGGATATCGCCCTACTAGGTGTGGGCAGCTCAGAGTTATCCCACTGCAGTTATTATCTGGCAGATTACGTTAATAAAGAAGAAATCCTTGATATCCAAAAAACAGGTGCTGTGGGTGATGTATGCGGTCGTTTTTTCTCCTTAGAAGGCGAAATCATCTCCGAAATCTTCCAGGATCGAATGATTGGGATCTCATATAAAGATCTCATCAATATTCCAGTGAGAATGGGTGTTGCCGGTGGCGCTGCAAAAATCAAACCAATTATCGGCGCTCTAAATAGCGGCATGATCAATATTTTAGTGTCAGATGCAGCCACGATCAAAGAAGTAATAAGAAGGACAAATTACAATTAATCGTAGAAATATATTTGGAAGGACAATATGTCAACTAAAAAAATAAAAGCAAAGTATGACAATAAAAAAACATCGGATGTTCTTAAGAGAGCAGAAGAACTAGGGCTTTCTCAGGACGATCTAAAAAACATGTATCGAACAATGGTTAAAATCCGGAAATTCGAAGAGATGGCCGATCATCTTTATGCCATGGGCAAGGTACACGGCACAATGCACCTCTCTGCAGGTCAGGAAGGTGTCGCTGTCGGGACGGGGTCTGTCATGCGATCCGAGGATTATCTCCTCAATCATCACCGCGGTCATGGACATTTCATTGCCAGCGGCGCGGATGTAAACAAGATGATGGCTGAATTCCTTGGTAAAGAGACCGGTTACTGCCATGGGCGAGGTGGCTCTATGCACATCGCCGATGTAGATGCCAACAACCTGGGCGCCAATGGTATTGTCGGCGGTGGGATTGAATTGGCAGCCGGCGTTGGTCTGGCCATTCAAATGAAAGGCATGGAGAAAGTTGTGCTCGTCCTCTTCGGTGATGGCGCGGCCAATGAGGGTATCTTTCATGAATCCCTTAACATGTCAGCCATCTGGGACCTGCCGGTTGTGTATCTGTGTGAAAACAACCATTACGGCATGTCTGCAGAAGTAGGGCGGGTTTCTTCCAAAGTTCCCTTCCGAGAACGAGCTGAAGCCCATGATATCCCTGGCTACTTTATTGACGGCAATGACGTGCTGGGTGTCTACGACATTATGAACAAAGCGGTTGACCACGCCCGATCAAGAAAGGGTCCGGTTTTTGTGGAAGCTGAGACTTATCGCTATTTTGGTCATTCAAAAAGTGACCGTAACCTTTACCGAAGTAAAGAGGAAATTGAGCAATGGAAAGAGAGAGATCCCATCGGCCGTTTTGAAAAGTTACTTCTTGAAGCTGATGTGATTTCAGAAAAAGATGTCAAAGATATTAATGAGGAGATGGAGCAGGTGATACAGGAAGCTGTTGATTTTGCAGAAAATTCTCCTGAACCAAGTGTAGATAATGTTACGGAGTGGGTATATGCCTGAAATTACTTATCGACAAGCCATCCACGACGCCATGGTTGAGGAGATGCGTCGTGATGAGCGTGTATTTTTAATTGGTGAAGATATTGGTACGTACGGTGGCGCATTTGGCGTTAGCGCTGGCATGCTGGAAGAATTTGGTCCTGAACGGATCAGGGAAACACCGATTTCTGAGCAAGCCATTGTAGGCGCAGCGACGGGTGCAGCGATGGTCGGGATGCGCCCCATTGCGGAAATGATGTTTATGGATTTCATCTTGCTAGCCATGGAACCCCTGGTTAATCAAGCCGCCAAAGCACGTTACATGTTCGGTGGAAAAGCCACGGTTCCCATGGTCATCCGTATGCCAAACGGATCTGGCACAGGTGCGGCAGCCCAACACTCACAATCATTGGAAACTCTGCTTATGCATATTCCGGGTATTAAGGTCGTTGCTCCATCCACGCCTTATGATGCCAAGGGCTTGCTCTTGAGCAGCATTCGCGACCCCAATCCTATTTGCTTTCTCGAGCATAAGCTGCTCTATAAATCCAAAGGCGAAGTCCCCGAAGAAGAATACACCATCCCCTTAGGCCTCGCCGATGTCAAACGTGAAGGGCGTGATATCACCGTTGTCACCTCAGAAATCATGGTCCACAAGAGCCTGAAAGCCGCTGAGGAACTGTCCGAAGAAGGTATCTCGGTTGAGGTCATTGACCCACGCACACTACGGCCGCTGGATGTGGACACCATAGCAAAGTCTGTTAGAAAAACTGGACGATTACTGGTGGTACACGAAGCTGTCAAAACGGCTGGATGGGCTGGCGAGGTCATGGCTGCAGTCTCAGAGACTCCCGCCTGGGATTATCTGGATGCGCCAATGCGCCGGCTGACGGGCAAAGACGTCCCGATCCCCTACAACCCCAATTTAGAAGCCGCTGCTGTCCCGCAGGAGGAGGATATCCTGCAGGAAATTCGAGCGATTGTAAATAACAAATACTAAAAGGAGCTGCGCCATGCCTACCCCATTTATCATGCCGAAAATGGATATGGATCAAGAAACAGTCACCATCAACGAGTGGCTAAAAAAGGAAGGTGAAACCGTAGAAAAAGGCGAGCCGGTTGTTGTCATTGAAACAGATAAGATCACCAGCGATGTCGAAGCGCCCGCCTCAGGAAAATTGGCGCGTATTCTATACAAAGAAAACGAGGAAGCGCCTGTCACAAAGGTCATTGCTTATATACTACACGAAGGCGAGACCGAAGAGGATCTTCCCGAACCAGCACAACCCGAAGCAGAAAATGGTGTTAAACAAAATGAAAGCACCTTAACAACTGAAAAAGCCCCGCCTTCTGCAACAGCGGTCGCAAAGAGGATGGCTAAGGAAGAAGGTCTAGACCTGGCTGATATTCCATCTGCGGGTGAAAAGATCACCAAGAGTGATGTCGTCGAATATCTCAACGACCTAACCAATGTTGAGCCCAGAGTTGAAACACCTGCAACTCCCGCAGCAAGAAGAGTGGCGGATGAAAAGGATGTTGACATTTCACAGGTCAAAGGATCTGGGCCTCGCGATCGCGTCCAGGAAATCGATGTTGAATCTTTCACATCCAAAATGAAATCCTCGGTCTCTGAGGTTCATCCGGGTGCAACACAGCCCATAAGCAGCATGAGAAAACGCATTGCACAGCGGATGACAACCAGCTATCAAACTATCCCCCATATCTACCTGAGTGTAGACGTTGATATGAGCGAGGCTGAAGCAAGCCGTCAGCGGATGAACGAGCTGGCAAATAAAGAAGGAACCCCTGACATTTCACTAACCGCTTATCTCATTAGAATTATTTCCTGGTGTTTGAATCGCCATCCTTACCTCAATGCTTCTCTTGAAGATGATAAAATTAGATTCTGGGATGAAGTCAACATTGGCGTAGCGACAGCCCTTGATGAAGGCTTGATCGTGCCAGTCATCCATAACGCAGATCAACAATCGGCTAGAGAATTGAATGAGTGTTTGAGATATTTAGCAACAAAAGCTAGAGATGGAAAGCTCACTCATGAAGAAGTGCAAGGAGGTACCTTTACAATTTCCAACCTGGGTATGTATGGAATTCACTCTTTCACAGCAATTATCAATCCACCGCAAGCCGCGATCCTTGCTGTGGGAACAATCAGGCGTGAACCTGTTGTGATAGACGATGAAGACACAGTGGAGGTGCGGCCAATCATGACGCTGACCCTTGCTGCCGATCATCGCATTGTCGACGGCGCAGTCGCTGCCGATTTCCTGGCAGAATTAGTGAAAGCCTTAGAAACGCCAGAATTATTGTTGTTATAAAGATATTCAAAACAAAGAGGAGAATAATGAAATCAACACTGAAAATCAAAGTCACCCATCCCGCTGGCCTCCACGCCAGGCCTGCGTCTTTATTCGTTCAAACCGCTAATAAATTCGATAGTGAAATTCAGGTTCAAAACATCACGGATGAAAGTGATATTGCAAATGCAAAAAGCATTCTGAGTATTCTGACCCTGGGCGTTATGCAGGACCACGAAATTGAAATCAACGCTGATGGGAATGACGCACAAGAAGCACTTCAAGAGCTTAAGGCTCTAATTGAAGACAATTTTGGAGAAGAGTAAATGAAAGCCTTGGGCAATCTCCTTGTAAGATCAGCCATACTCTTGAATTATCCAGCAAAGGCTGCAGAGGATATTGTGACGGCTTTAGGTGAACAGCTCTTTGAAGCTGGATATGTAAAAGGCACATTCATTGAGGCGGCATTAACCCGTGAAAAATCAATGCCGACGGGATTACCCTTGAATGGCAGTGTCAATGCTGCCATACCCCACACAGACGTCGAACATGTTGTCAAAGCTGGCGTCGCGATGGCCACACTAACGAACCCGATTCAATTCCAAAACATGGCCCAACCTGATGAGGCTGTTGATGTGAGATTGGTTTTCTTGTTAGCGCTTGATAAACCTAAAGCACAGATTGAAATGCTCCAAGAGATCGCTAGCATTTTACAAAATCCAAAATTAATCAATTCGTTGATGAAAGCGAATACCGCTAATGAAGTTATAGAAATTATTCAAAGTGAAGCGTAGTAATATTAACAGAATACATTATCATTTTTAGAACTAACGTAACTTTATCTTATTGAGGAGGTTTGTAATGGCAGGAAAGAAAACTATATTGGTTGCTTGCGGAACAGCAATCGCGACTTCAACAGTCGTAGCAAAGGCAATTGAAGAAGCCCTGGAAGATCGCGGCATCAGTGTAAACATCAGGCAATGCAAGGCCGCAGAGGTCCCCAGCATGGCAGATGATGCCGACTTAATCGTGACGACAACACCTGTCTCGGTCGACCAGGATATTCCAGTTATCCACACACTTGCATTCCTGACGGGAATAGGAAAGGAGGACGTTATCGAACAAATCGTAGAAAAACTGCAAGACTAAGCATGTTGAATCTTTTTCACTAGAATCAGGAGAGATAAATGTTAGATTCAATTCTTTCAGCAATTAAGTTATTCTTTGATACATTTGGCGCCACCATTATGCTGCCGATCATCATCATCCTTTTGGCATTGATCCTCGGCGCTAAATTCGGTCGTGCATTCCGAGCTGGTGTCACCGTCGGTATCGCCTTCATCGGCATCAATCTTGTTATTGGGCTGATGTGGACCTCACTGTCCGAAGTTGGGCAGGCCTTGGTGACCAACCTGGGTATTGAGAGGTCGGTATACGATGTCGGATGGCCTTCAGCGGCTGCCATTGCCTTTGGTACGGATGTTGGCTTGGCAGTCATCCCTGTTGCGTTACTCGTTAACTTGATCATGCTTGTAACCCGTTTGACGAAAACGCTTAATGTGGATATCTGGAACTTCTGGCACTTCGCCTTCCTAGGCTCATTGGTGTCCATCGTGACCAACAGCCTGGTTTATGGTCTGATCGCTGCTGCTATCGCCGCCGCTTTCGCCCTCTTCCTGGCGGACTGGACAGCCAAAGCCGTACAATCCTTCTATAACCTGCCGGGCATCTCCATTCCTCACCTGACGACAGCTCCCGGTGTGCCATTTGCGATCTTGGTCAACTGGATCTTTGAGAAAATCCCCGGTCTGCGCGACCTGAAAGCCGACCCGGATACCATTCGCAAGAAATGGGGCGTCTTTGGCGAACCTGTTATTTTAGGCTTAGTGATTGGCTTAATCCTGGGCGTTCTGGCTTATGCCTTCAATATTCCCGAAGGTCAACCCGCACTTGTCACAGTCAGTAGCATCCTCGGCGTTGGGATGAATCTGGCGGCAGTGATGCTGCTCCTCCCCCGCATGGTCGCGATCCTGATGGAAGGCCTCATCCCCGTTTCAGAAGCTGCGCGTGAATTCATGCAAAAACGCGCCTCCGGCCGCGAGATTTACATCGGCCTGGACTCCGCTATTTTGATCGGCCACCCCGCATCCATCTCCGCAGCATTAATTCTGGTCCCGATCGCCATTCTGTTAAGTCTGGTATTGCCTGGCAATAAGGTGATCCTCTTCGCAGACCTGGCCATTATCCCCTTTGTGGTTGCGCTCTTTGCGCCACTCATGAAAGGGAACATCATTCGTATGATTGTCGCTGGGACCTTGGAATTGGCCGTTGGCTTCTATATCGCTTCGAGCATGGCACCTATCTTCACACAAGCTGCACAGAATGCTGGCTTTGAGATGCCCGAAGGGGCCGTCCAGATCACCAGCATTGGTGATGGCTTCCTGTGGACAAGCTGGCTCTTCACCAACCTGCCACAATGGTTGGGCGGCGCCCTTGGCGTAGCGGTTTTGTTCGTGTTGCTCGCCCTGGTGATGTTCCTCTACAGCCGAAATCGTGAAGGCTGGGAACGCATCGCTGGTGCACCCGTAGAAGAGTAAACTTAATTTCAGCAATTAGAAAAGGGACGGTGTTACTACCGTCCCTTTTTCCAATTCATCAATAGAAGGGACACTTATGATAGACGCCATCATTCGTGGGGGCTTGGGGGAACTGGGTTCTGCGCTTTTGGATTTATACATTGAAAACGCTGTTTGGATTAATACGATTGTCTTCCTTTACGCCCTGGCTTTGATCATGGGAAAACTAGCCTATCAAAAAATCATCTCAGGGATAAGATCAGAGATGATAGATAGGTTTGGGGAAGATATCGAAGACAAGAGTGAGAATTGGTATAAGAAAGTCCTGGAAAAGAATAATCTGGATTGGGAAGAAATTTCCAGTCAGACCTGGATTCCCATCATCAGCACAAAAGGTGCTATTGGCTTTCAAGTAAAGAAGACAGAACAACTAGAAGAGCTGTTTACACCGGAAAAAATTTACGAGGCGCTGCATAATAAGTAGTCTCGCTTGCGATTGATTTTAAGTTATATGGATGGGGGAAGAAAAAAAGTTCAATCCTGACCGATAGCTATTGAGTGAATTAACTTCTTTCGCGACGTCTCATCTTGCGAATGGCCTTTTTCTTAGCTATTCGCCGTTCTTCGCTTTTCGACGTAAAAAATCGTCGTTTGCGATTCTCCGATAAAACTTTTGATCGGGTAACCTTTTTCCGAAAACGGCGCATTAAATGATTGAATGATTCATTGTCTCGTTTTTCAACTTTAATCAATGCATACTCACCTCCTTGGCTTCACCCTTTGCACTTGAATGGTGGGCGTATCAAATGGCTCTCGGTCAGGATTGAGATAAAAATTTAGAATTGTAAAGCCTTTGATAGCCTGATAATCCCAGCAAATCAATGGGTATATTTTCGTACGAATACTCATATGTTATTTGAGTATTTTTACCTTACTCAGACAAATGGATTATACCCGCCCACATATCCCCCCGCAAATGTCCCACTACTGTTATTTGCGCCAGAATGCGTCAACATCCAGACCATACTGAGACTGAAGATCTATTTGGATGGCTTTTAATCTGCCCGCCGATAAACAAACTACATCATCCCGAGCCGTTGGTCGTTCAGTGGAATAGATATGCACCTTTTCAGGGCGCAAATCTGCCAATACCGCAGCCCATTGGGCGTAGGCTTCGCCGCGACTGTTTGAGATGTCCCCATCAATCAGAACGGACTGTATGAAAAGGTTGCTCATTTCTCCCAGCCCCTTCACAATATCCTGAAGACTTAATTCCTGAACAGGTTGGTTGATGGATTCAAAGGTCATCTCATCCCCTGCATCAAGCTTCATCATCGGAAAATCAATCCGGGAAAGCGCGTCAATAATTTCTGTATCTGAAACACGAGAAGAGTTTGAAAGGAGAGCCAACTGCGCCTGGGGGCGCAATTGTTCTTTCAACCTTCTCACTTCCCGGACAATTGCAGGGAAGTCGGGATGGAGAGTCGGTTCCCCATTGCCGGAAAAGGTCAAAAAATCTATCGAATGCGGTTTCTTCAATGCTTTCTCCACAGCAACCAAAATGTCTTCCATAGAGGGTAAATTTTTAATGTCTGGAGATAATGTGTGAGCCTTTGTCCGTCCATACTGACAATAGACGCAATCAAATGAACAAGTTTTGTGATCGGTGGGCAGTAAATTGATCCCCAAAGACCGTCCCAACCGACGTGAAAGAACAGGGCCGTAAATGATATCCTGTTGAAGGGAAATGCTTGACATGCGAAATCCTCACTCGTTTTATAATTATTTTGAGTCATACTTGTATCGTGATTAATTTTAAATCACTTGATGTCTTAATCAAATCTGAATAAGTTCAAATTATGGTTGAATTAATCGAAGGATCACTAAAATTATTTTGCCATTCAATCATGAGCGAAGGCTTTCCATGTCCATAAAATCCATTCTGATTGTTGATGATAAATTCTCGGTCACTCGCTTGGTTTCCGAATATTTGGATTCTAAAGGATACAACACTATTGTAGCCCAAAACGGAAAAGGAGCTCTGACCGAGGCGCGCATCCATCACCCCGACTTGATTCTTCTGGATATCATGATGCCGCATATGGATGGGTTTGAGTTCGTAAAAACCTTCCGACAGGAAAGCAATGCCCCGATCATTTTTCTTACAGCAAAAATTGAAGAGACGGATAAGGTATTCGGACTTGGTCTGGGGGCTGACGACTACGTCACAAAGCCTTTCAGCATGGCGGAATTAGTCGCCAGGATTGAAGCTGTTTTACGCCGAACTGGAAAATCTGAAGATCCCAGCCAAATTCTTGAATTCAAAGGACTCAAGATATTTCCTGAACGCTTTGAAGTGCATAAAAATGGGGAGGAGGTTGATCTGACGCCTACAGAGTTTCACATCCTGAGAACGATGGCTGAATCACCAGGAAGGGTTTTCACCAGAGAACAATTGCGGCGAGAAATTCAGGGGGAATCCTCTGAAAGTCTGCAAAAAACGATTAATGTTCATATTCGTAATCTGAGAGTGAAGATCGAAGATGACGCATCAAACCCACGCTATATTCAAACTGTTTTTGGTGTCGGATATCGCTTCAACGACAGGACAACAGGATGAAATCACTATCCATTCGCACTAAATTTATTCTGGCTTTTATGGCTGCATCCCTTATGGCGATTGCCCTGGTTGGGGTTTTCACAAGCGTGGTCTCCAATCGTCAGTTTCAATCCTTCATCGAAAATAGATTGGTGGAAGAGTTATCAGATCGCGTGATTGCATATTATGAGCAGTATCAAACTTTAAACGGGATAGGTAGTTTTCTCATTTCCACTTCGGGTGCTTATCAACCCGGATTTGAATCCTTTGATCGTCCAGGGATACTTCTGGTACTGCCTAACCGGCTCATTCTGATTGGAGATGAGAAGCATAACCCTGGCTCCCTGTTGCCAATGTCCGCATATAATGATGCCCATTCCATTGAATATGACGGAGAAATTATCGCCTATCTGGCAATCATCACTCCCCAATTCCGACCCAATCCCCAGGAACAGGAATTTATTCAAAGGACAAATACCGCCTTACTTTATGCCAGTATGATTGCAGTAGTGCTCGCTATTCTACTGGGTTTATTCTTCACCAGAACCCTCCTGAAGCCCCTTTCAAACCTCAGCCAGGCCATTAGGAGAATGGAAAAAGGAGAGCTTCTCCAGGAAGTCCCCAAGACTTCAGATGATGAATTAGGGGATGTTATTGAGGGATTCAACCAAATGAGCAGCGCCCTGGCTACAGCCAATGCACGTCGGGAGCAAATGACAGCGGATATCGCCCATGAGTTACGCAGCCCGCTGACAGTGATCAACGGTTATTTAGAAGCCTTGCAGGATGGCGTATTGGAGCCAACGCCCGAACGCATGGACATCATCCAACAGGAGGTCAGCCAGCTCAATCGCCTTGTTAGCGATCTGCGTACACTTGCTTTGGCTGATTCTGGACAACTCGATATTATTAAAGATCACGTTGACCTTCAGACAATCTTCAACCACCTTAAAAAGGCTTATGCTCTTCTCGCGAATTCCAAGAATCTTGATTTGTCATTTAAGAAAGAAAAGCAATTGGCATTCATCTATGCCGATGAAGGCAGAATTCTCCAGGTGCTTTCAAATTTAATAACCAATGCAATTCGTCACACCAATGAAGGGGGTAAGATCATTGTGAAGGCAGTTGAAAAGGAAAATGGCGTGGAGATTACGGTTAAAGACACTGGTGAAGGTATTCCCAAAGAAGATTTGGACCTTGTTTTCGAGCGGTTTTATCGTGCAGACCCCTCACGACAGACAACAAGCAGTCAATCCGGCCTGGGATTAAGCATCGCCAAAGCCCTGGTTGAAGCCCATGGTGGAACAGTCGATGTGCAAAGTGAGATTGGAAAAGGAAGCACCTTCTCATTGTTTCTGCCAGACCCGTAAGCCCTTCTCATTTTCCAACATTGCGTAACAACACTGTTTGAACAGGATAAGGAAGGTTGATGTCATGTTCCTCGGAAGCCTTCTTGATGGCCTTGAGGACTTCTGAATGAACACCAAACAAATCAGTATCTTGTTGGTCAACCCAAAACAAGGCAGAAAGCGTTAGAGCCGACTCTCCCAATTCTTCAGCTCTGATGGACGGTTCAGGATCCTTTTCAACGCCGGGCACAGATTTGATTGTTTCTAAAAAGATATCCATCGCTCTGTCAGCGTCCTCTTCATAGCCCAAACCAATCATGATTGTCCGACGCCTTAGCCGAGTGTGGGTATAGTTGATAATCGGATTTTCAAAAACTTCCCGATTAGGAATGATCACCAGTTCACCATCAAGTGTTTCAATCACAGTGTCACGGACATTGATTTCTTTCACCTCACCCTTATAGTCCGATATCATTACCCGCTCACCCAGATTGAAGGGCTGTCTATAAAGCAATAACAAACCGGAGATGAAATTCTTGGCGATATCCTGAAGAGCAAAACCGATCGTAAACCCCGCCACACCCAAACCAGCGATAAAACCTGTGATGTCAAAATTAACCTGATCCAATGCGATAATCGTCCCAACGATTAATACACTCCAACGAGCAATGCGTGAGATTAACTGAAGCATCTCCTCGCTGGTTATTTTCTTCTCACTAATCTTTTTAATCCATTTAGCAATGAAACCCGAACCAATGAGTGTGGCAATAAAAATGACAATGGCAGCAAGGATTTTTGGAAGGAATTGCAGAAAAGATGAAAACCAATCCTGTAAAATTTGCTGGAAATCCATAAGGTCCTTCCTCTCTCAGATGAACTTGTGACGATATGCACATGAATTCTTATTAATCATAACCCAAATATAGGTTAAGCAAAAAAGGCCACATATACACATGGTGGCCTTTTGTTTTATCAATAGTCTAATCTTTATAGATAGTTCCGCAACCGGTTTTGGTTTTGCGGGCTGCGCAGCTTACGTAACGCTTTTTGTTGTATCTGTCGTATCCGTTCACGGGTGACGCCAAAGATCTCACCGAGCTCTTTCAAGGTGTGGCTGCGGTTTCCTTCCAAGCCAAAGCGCAGCTTGATGATACTGGCTTCTCGCTCAGAAAGTTCACTCAGTGCGCCGCCGATATCTTCTTCCAGCAAACGTTGCTGGACGGTGTTGAATGGAACCACAGCATTTTCATTCTCAATGAAGTGGAGTAATTCGCTTTCGCCATCCTCACCAACAGGCTTGTCCAAGGATATGGGCAAACGAGCATAATGAATCAACTGCCGCAGTTCGTCAGCATCCTGTTCAACATGTTCCGAAATCTCATCCAGCGTCGGCTGTCTGCCTAATTTCTGGGCTAAATCTCTTGTCACATGCCGGACTTTGCGCAAGCGGTTGCTCAGGTAATTGGGTAATCGGATAGTGCGTTCCTTCTGGTTAAGGAAGCGCAAAACAGATCGACGAATCCACCAGGTGGCATAGGTGCTGAAACGGTTTCCTCTGGTGTAGTCAAACTTATCAACAGCGCGAATCAATCCAACATTGCCTGCCTGAATAAGATCCAGGAAAGATGAGCCGTATCGGCGGTACTTCTTGGCGATGCTGACTACTAGGCGGATATTCGCCTTGATCAAATACTCACGGGCTTCCTTGCCTTCACGGATCAAGCGTTGAATTTCTTCGGGATTGTCCAGATCACCATCGCTTTCGATCATGGTTAGACGAGCTTGGCGACCGATCTCCATTTTCTTAGCAAGATCAATTTCTTCTTCTCGGGTAAGCAAAGGTACCCGGCTCATTTCATTGAGATATAAGCTGACAGAATCATCTGAGGTGATTCCGGTGTGATCAGAAATATGTTCTTCGTATTCCATTTCTTCCTCAGTTTCTTTCTCAGCATCTTCTAAAAATGATGTGAGATTGTCTTCAGAAGTTTCTTTTTCAGAAAAGTTTACATTCGATGTCATTTAAGCTATTCACTCCTAATTTGTCTCTATTTCTCGCATTTTAGATCACATATATTAACTTTACGCGATAAAAAAGCCATTGAGCATCTATCCATTGCGTCAATGGGCTTCAATTGAACTCTCAAGTCTCCGAAAGGAGGGATATTGATTTTTTTCTTTCTTCATTATTATATCCTAGTTTCTTAGTCAATATAGCATTTAATTGTTAATATTTGATAAACAATTCTAATAAAATAGCCATACTTGGTATTTATGCTTATTTTGTTGTCTTTTCATTAAACCAAAGTCTGATCTGGAATGCAAATCTCTGTAAAGCCTTTATTCAACACAGTTATTGATCATATCTTCATTTTTCAGCTATGCCCACGCCATCCAGCCTGGTGCCGCAATTTTTACACCGTCCTTCTGAATCCAATCCTACTCTTTCTGCGGCATACCCGCTGCGAGAGATTAATTCCTGTCCACATTTCTTACACTTTGTACTGTAACGCCCGTAAACATTGCCAATGTAGATATAATCCAATCCCAATGATTCGCCCATATCCTTTGTTTCCCGTAGGAGGCGCTCATTTGTAGGACCTCTGTCTTTCATCTTGTATTGGGGATAAAACCTGCTCAGGTGCCACGGCGTTTCCGGGCCAAGCTCTTTGAGGATAAAGGTCGCCAAGTCCTGAAGTTCTTCTGGATCGTCATTCACGCCGGGCACAATCAAGGTTGTGATCTCCAGCCATATTCCCATGGACTTCATCAGTTTGCAGCTGTCAAGCACAGGCTGAAGGCGTCCGCCCATCAAACTTCGGTATGGCTCATCGCGAAAGGCCTTAATATCCACATTTGCCGCATCTAGATACGGTTGGATCATCTCCAACATTTCCTGAGTCATGAATCCATTGGTCACATAGATATTTTTCAATCCTTCTTGCTTTGACAATTTGGCGATATCGAAGCTGTATTCAAAGAATATGGTGGGTTCAGAGTAGGTATAGGCAATGGAATCGGAGCCGGTTTTCACAGCTTGTTCAACAATTTCTTCCGGCATCACTCGCTGCCCCTCTGGCATGTTCATCTCTCTGGGCATTTGAGAGATTTGCCAATTCTGACACCAGGCACATCGAAAATTACAACCAGGGGTAGCAATGGAAAAGGCTCGGCTTCCCGGGAAAAAGTGGTAGAGAGGTTTCTTTTCTATGGGATCAACATTTTTGGAAATCAAATTTCCATAGACCAGAGAAAATAGTTTACCCTCGCGATTTTCACGAACACGGCAGATCCCCCGGCTGCCCTCTTTAATTTGACAGCGGTGCGCGCATAAATGACACTGAACAGCGTTGTCTTCTAATTCATCATATAATAAAGCATCATGAAGCATGGAATCTCTCTCTTAGGAAGTTTCTCTTATTAATGATATTCGATTCATATCTCCAATTCAACTTTCGACGATAGAGGAGGTTGTCTAATGCCCTTTCAAATTGCCCTGGTTCAGTTTGATCCAGTGCGAAAAAATGTCGCTGACAATATCAATGCAATCACTCGTCTTTTGGATGGACTCCAGGCGGACTTAATTGTTCTTCCTGAATTATCCAACAGTGGGTATATGTATGACTCCAGGGAGAGTCTGATGCCTTATAGTGAGCCAAAAGACGGCAGCGGAAAGTTCTTATCCGCCCTCCAATCCATTGCATCATCATGCAAGGGACTAATTATTTCTGGCTATGCAGAACATGAGAATGGCCGCCTTTTTAACTCTGCTGCTGCAATATCACCTAACGGTGTGATAGGCAACTACCGTAAGGTTCATCTTTTTTTGAACGAGAAAGATCTATTTGAACCTGGCAATGATGGTTTTGCTGTCATTGATTGGAAATATGTGAAAATTGGGATGATGATCTGTTTCGATTGGATCTTCCCTGAAGCTGCCAGGACTTTATCCCTGGCTGGTGCACAGATCATCGCCCATCCAGCGAACCTTGTCCTGCCCTACTGCCAGAATGCCATGGTCACACGATCCATTGAAAACCGTGTCTTCACAATCACTGCGAATAGAATTGGCAAAGAAAGACTGGGAAGAGATCAATTACGCTTCACTGGTCAATCTCAAATGACCTCACCGGATGGCAAAATCCTTTTTCGCGGGCCAGAAAACAAACCGACGGTTCATATCATGAGTATTGATCCCTCAAATGCCATCGATAAATCAATTTCAAAACGAAATGATTTATTCATGGATAGGCGGCCCGGCACTTATCAATTAGACTGACATAATGGCTATACGAAACGATATAAAAACAGGGAATTAGCACTGAATTGCCAATTCCCTGTCTACTTTGCTTAATATGGTATCCGCTAAGCGCCAAACTTCTCCAGCCGTCCAGCGTGGGCTAATGCCAGGGCCATCAAATCATATGCTGGGAAACGCACGCCCAACCCACCTTGCCGGCAAGCGCGCTCACCAAATTCAGCGATGCCATCGGTTCGGCATGTCTTTCCATAGAACAACACAGGTACCGGGTGCCAGCTGTGATATTTCATGGCGCATGGTGTGCTGTGATCACCGGTGATGATGAGTACGGATGGATCCAGTGCGAGTATTCTGGGCACCAAGGCATCCACTTTCTCAATTTCATGCACTTTCTTGTCAAAATTGCCATCTTCACCATAACTGTCAGTCTTCTTGATATGAACAAAGAAGAAGTTATACTCATCCCATTTCTCCTCAAGCATGTCAATTTCAGCTTCATAGGAATCGGATGCGGGAGGGCTATCCATTCCCACCAATTTAGCTACACCCCGATACATAGGATACATCGCGATAGCCAGGGGATCTAACCCAAAGACATCCGGAAACATCGGCCAATCGGGCAACTGGGCAAAACCTCTGAGCAGAAGCATATTTGCAGGGCTTTCATCTGCTAATATTTCCTGAGCTTGACGGACAAATTCCTGAACAATTTCAGCAGCCTTTTCCGACTTATCATCCAAAGCCTGCGCGGGCAAGGGCTTCTCACCTGTTACCAAGGGGTCTGTTTCTTCTATGTTAGCGTTTAACCCCTCGCCGCGGATAACCAGCAAGAAACGATACTCCTTAACTGGCTCAAGAAATACCTCTACCCCAGGAATGTCAACCTTGTCACATAGAAGTTTGCATAATCTTTCGGTAATTTCTGTGGGGATGCGGCCGGCACGACGGTCGGTCACCCGCCCATCCCCATCAACCGTGCAGAAATTTCCCCTTGCTGCCACATCATTTTTTTGCAAATCAAAATCAATGCCAAGAGCAGAAAGAACGCCGCGGCCCACTTTGTACTTTAAAGGATCATACCCAAAAAGGGACAGGTGGGCTGGGCCGCTGCCAGGCGTAATACCCGGTCGAATACCCTCTTGGAGGCCCAACATACTCTTTTTCGCTAAAGCATCTAAATTGGGCGTCTGAGCTGCCTCCAATTCAGTTTTCCCACCTTCTTCCATTGGCAACCCACCCAAGCCATCCAACACCAACAAAACGATTTTCTCCTCTTTTCTTCCATTCAGGAGAGATTTAATCACATCAAAATCCATTTGTTTATCTCCAATCGTGTCTGGTTTTCGATCATTGCATTTAATAGCTGACATATTATTATAGATCGAAACAGAGATTAGTGACAAACATATTTCTCAGCTCTGGCTATAAACGCTTAATTTTGGCTGAATAAGGAATCATTAAGCCATGAAATAAATGACTCATTCCAATAATAAATATTCATTTCTTTGCTCATCGTAGGTATAAATTTCCAACCTGCAGTAATGAGCGAATCATCGGGTTGATAAAAATGGATATTGGAACTATCTAAATTTTCTATTAGACAAAGGGCGTCCGGTATTTGACTTAATGAACCATCAGTCAATACTGTCTCCATAAATTCAGACATCAATTCTGGGAATTTAAACAAAACATCAGGGGATTTCAATTTCTCAAATATTCCTTCCAGTATGATGGATTGATTGGTGATCCTGATATTATCCGAGTAATTCTTTCTTGTTCTGGCTAATCGAAGCGCTTGCTCGCCATCCAGTGTTTGTTTTCCAGCCGGGAAGTATCCGGCTGATTCTGCGTCAATTGCCATAGGAAGATCCACCTCAATCCCGCCCAGGATGTCGATAAGTTTTTGAAAGCCAAGAAAATCAATCACCAGATAATGGTCGGATTTAAGATTGAAATTAAAGTAAATTGTTTCCGCCAGAGCTCCTGCGCCGTATCCGCCACCATCATATTTCCCCATCCCTGGTGTGCCAAAGAAATAAGCCTGGTTCAACAATATTGGACCATCTACACCTCTTAGCGATTCAGGGACTTCAACAAGCATCGCTCGGGGAATTGCGACAACATTTATGCGGGGTACTGTAAAATCGACATGGATCAAACGAATGACATCTGCCAGCCCATATAAGTAGTCACTCCCCCGGTAGTCAATGCCAGCCGCGAGAATCAACATTTGTTCCTGGTCACCACAAACAGGATCCTCATTCACAGGATCATATAAGTCCTCCAACTCTGGAAACCTCGAATCCTGATCTGTTGAATAATCCAGTGATTCAGAAACAGGCGATTTCAAGAGCGGTCGCAACCAGAGAAAATAAGCTGCAGCTGAAACGATGATAAATGCAACCACAAAACTGGACACGAACAAAATGATATTTTTCTTATTTATCTTTCTTTTGTTCATTCTATACCCTGCTTTCGATATTATTAATTCATCAAAAAAACATCATTGTTATTTAGATTACTAAATGAAATAAATTGTTCCCTGAAAAGTCAAGAAATTCACATATAATAAATATACTTAAGTATGTGGAGAGAGTCTTCCAATCAATGATTGGGTCCTTGCGATGTTAGAATATCAAGGTAATCATTAATCCATTTATCAAATAGCCACTCACTTGGTTATGGAATTATAAGCAACCAAAACCACACGATATATTTTCTCTGAACTTTGTACTCACCTTTATGATAATTGTCAATCCGTCATGATGAATATGAAAAATAACCGAAATCTTAATGAAAACCCACTAAACGTATTGGTGTTCCCTTGCGGCAGTGAAATTGGACTGGAAATTCACCGATCTTTGTGTTGGTGTAAGCACCTTAATCTTATTGGTGGCTCAAGCTCTGCATCGAACCATGGCAAATATCTCTTCAAAAACTATATTGATGGTTTCCCATTTTATTATGATGATGATTTTATTTCTGGTATCAATGAAATCGTAGATGAACACCAGGTTGATTTGATCTATCCCGCCAACGATGACGTTCAGTGGGTGCTGATGAAAAACGAAAATCAACTAAATTGCGGTGTCATCAGCCCCCCATTTAATACATGTGAGATTTGCAGAAGCAAGCTGAACACCTACAATCATTTTAGACAAATCATTTCAACACCAGAAATTTACGATCGGGATTCCATTGAGAAATTTCCTGTCTTTTTAAAGCCTGATAGAGGTCAGGGTTCTGAGGGAGTGCATATCGCGAAAACCCTGGAGGAAGTTGAGTTTTACCTTTCTAAGAATTCTAATCTACTTATTTTGGAGCATCTACCCGGCAAAGAATACACTATTGACTGCTTCACAGATTGTCGCGGTACATTAAGAGGCATTTTCCCTCGGTTACGAGCAAGAATAAAGAGAGGGATCAGCGTTGAAACCTTCCCAGTCGAAAATCCTCAGATTGACACAATTGCACAAAATATCAACAACAATCTGCAAATGAGAGGGGCATGGTTCTTTCAGGTCAAAGAGGCTGAAGACGGCTCATTGAAATTAATGGAAATTGCTCCCCGTGTGGCAGGCTCTATGGGTCTGATCAGAAGCCAAGGTGTAAATCTGCCATTGCTGAGTGTTTATGACAAATTGGGCCTTGATGTTAATCTCAAATTGACCCAATCCGATCTGGTCATGGATCGTGCGTTGGATAACCGCTATAAAACGAACTTGGATTATCAACATGTCTATGTTGACCTGGATGATACCTTGATTCTGGAAGGGAAAGTCAACACCACCCTCATTGCTTTCCTCTTCCAATGTATCAATAAAGGAAAACAATTGCGCCTTATCACGCGGAATAAAAATGATGTGAAGCAAGTTTTAACACAATACCACTTAGCATCCCTCTTTGATGAGATTATTCAAATCACAGAGGGTCAAAGCAAGGTGCAAATGATGACACACACCAATGCCATATTCATTGACGATTCCTTTGAAGAGAGATTGAATGTTGCGAAGACATTGAATATACCGACATTTGACTTGTATTCTATTCGCAGCTTAATAGATGATCGCAGATAATAGATATAAAATTCCTTTTACCTTGACAATGACAAACGAACATAAATACAAACAATTATTCCTGTTTGACACTAATTACTTATTAAGGTAACCTTTTGAGAGTCTTCTGCTAACAATAAAAAATTATGACCACGAAAATCTATGACAGCGCGAAAAGAAAACATCCCGCAATCGAAGAGCTCCTCGCGCTCTTCCGATATCGGGATTTAATCTATCAATTGGTCAGGCGCGATATTGTTGCGCGGTATAAACGATCTGTATTGGGGGTAGCCTGGACAATGCTGAATCCACTGGGGACCATGCTAATCATGGTCGTCGTATTCTCCCATGTTTTTGATCGGCCAGATTCTTATGCTGCTTATGTATTAGGTGGTTTAATTTGTTGGACGATGTTTTCTCAATCCACTAGCATGTCCATGAATTCAATGGTTTGGGGCAGCCAGCTTTTCCGTCAGATCTATCTTCCCAGGACATCTTTTGTGGTTTCAACAATCCTGGCAAGCATGGTTAATTTCATTTTATCCCTAATCCCCCTTGGACTGATATTACTAATCTCAAGGATACCTATCAAGCCTTCAGCATTATTGCTGCCCGTATCCATGATTTTCCTGCTGGCTTTCTCATTAGGGGTTGCCCTACTGATATCCAGCCTTGCTGCGTTTTTCCCAGACTTTGCAGATTTATACCCTGTCTTACTAACAGCGTGGATGTATCTCACGCCAATCATTATGCCGTTGGATTTTTATCGGGAAATCTTAAATGGCCTGCTGCTGTATATCAATCCTTTCTATTACATCGTGAATTTGTTCCGAATTCTGATTATTGATGGTTTTGTTCCCCACCTGCAAACATGGGTAGCAGCAGGGGTTACATCCTTCGGGATGCTGCTGATTGGCTGGATATTCTTCTGTTCAAAATCGGATTCATTTGCCTACCATGTCTAACACTTCCCCCAATAAACCCCAAAAAAACACTGCCATATTCTTAGATGGCGTCTCTGTAAAATACCGGATTCCGAGTGAAACCATAAATACTTTTAAAGAATATGTTATCCGGCTTGTACAGGGAAAAATTAAGCACAGATCCTTTTGGGCACTAAAGGATATTAATTTAGAGATAAAACAAGGTGAGATTTTCGGTGTTTTGGGCCGTAACGGCGCCGGGAAATCCACCTTATTGAAAGTCATCTCCAGAGTACTCGTTCCAGTGGATGGAAGAGTCTGGGTAAAGGGCAATATCAGCCCCTTGCTGCAATTGGGTGCTGGCTTTCACCCCGAATTATCTGGTAGAGAAAATATGTACCTAAACGCTACACTCCTTGGCCGCACACGGGAAGAAATCGACGATAAGTTGGACGCTATCATGGCTTTTGCAGAAATTGGGGATTTTATAGAAGCCCCATTGAGAACGTATTCTTCAGGCATGCAAGCCCGTTTAGGGTTTGCTGTCGCGTCTGCGTGGATTCCTGATATCCTAATACTCGATGAAATACTATCCGTTGGTGATGCAGCTTTCCAAGAAAAATGCCTTGATCGGATGGCAGAGTTTAGAGATAGTGGCGCCACCGTGTTGATGGTGTCCCACTCAATTGAAAGAATTCGCACAAATTGTGAACGTGCTTTATGGTTAGATCACGGTAAAATCCAAAATATTGACACAGCAGACAAGGTTTGTGACACATATAAAGCATTCCTTTCTATGTGATTTACATCTCCAATTATCTCTGAGAAAAACACAGAATTCACAATATTACATTATTCCCTTTATTTAACTCATGATAGGTCTGTTATAATTTTGTTGTGTTAATCAAAGAGAGGATCATGAAAATTATTCGGACCGACATTCCAGATGTTTTGCGAATCCAACCAGATGTTTATGAGGATAAACGCGGCTTCTTCATGGAAGCCTATCAAAAAAGCAAATACAACGAAGCTGGCATAAATTATGATTTTGTTCAGGATAACCATTCTTCTTCCAAGAAATCAACATTAAGGGGTCTGCACTATCAGGTTTCTCATACCCAAGGGAAGCTCATCAGGGCTGTTATCGGGGAGATTTTTGATGTAGCTGTCGACCTTCGGCGAAGTTCACCCACCTTTGGGAAATGGGTTGGAGCGTACTTGTCAGCTGAAAATAAAGAACAGTTTTGGGTGCCGCCCGGCTTTGCTCATGGATTTTTTGTGATCTCAAAACAAGCTGATGTAATATATAAGGCTACAGACTATTTTGATCCTCAAGGTGAACGCTGCATCCGTTGGGACGACCCGACCCTGTCCATAAAATGGCCAATTCCTCAGGGTATCACGCCAATCGTTTCTAAAAAAGATGCTCAATGCTCAACTTTTACGGATGCGGAGGTTTTTGAATGAACAATAGGCTGTTAATCACTGGTGGCGCGGGTTTCATCGGTTCTAATTTCATACGCTTTGTGCTAGAAAACGCACCGAATACAGAAATCTTTAATCTAGACCTCCTGACCTATGCCGGAAGTCTAGAAAACCTCAAAGACCTCCCCGCACCAGCGAATCACCATTTCATGGAAGGCGATATTTGCAACCAAGAGTTAGTAGAAACTCTCCTCCGAAAACACAACATTGATACAATTGTCCACTTCGCAGCAGAATCACATGTTGATAGATCCCTCCAAGGCCCAGGGGCTTTTGTTCAAACAAACATTAATGGCACTTTTTCACTCCTGGAGGCAGCACGTAAAGTATGGCTTGAAGAAAATCAAAAAAACGAAAATCAGGTACGATTTCATCACATTTCCACCGATGAGGTGTATGGCTCCCTGAAGCCTGAGGAGCCCGCTTTCACTGAAACCACGCCCTATGCACCCAATTCCCCCTATGCCGCCTCAAAAGCCAGCAGCGACCATCTGGTGCGCTCCTATGCCCATTCCTTTGGCTTGCCCATCACGATCTCAAATTGCTCCAACAATTATGGGCCTTATCAATTCCCTGAAAAACTAATACCGCTTATGATCCTGAACGCCATCAACGGCAAACCCCTCCCCATTTATGGCGACGGTATGCAAATCCGGGATTGGCTCTATGTTGAAGACCATTGCGAAGCCATTTGGAAAATCCTGAATAAGGGTGCTGTCGGAGAAAGTTATAATATTGGCGGTGGAAATCAACCGCCCAACATTGAAATCGTCCAAACCATTTGTGAAATCCTGGATGAGAAAGACTTTCTACAAGAACATAAGCCACATAAGCAGCTCATTGATTATGTCAAAGACCGCCCCGGGCATGACCGCCGATATGCAATGAATATTGACAAAATTAACCGAGAACTTGGCTGGAATCCTAAACATACCCTAGAGGAAGGGCTCATCAGCACGGTCAATTGGTACCTATCTAATACAGATTGGCTCAAAGCAATCATCAAAGAAAAGAATTATCAGAATTGGATTGACATTAATTATCAGAAGAGAGGAAAAGCATGAAAGGCATCATCCTAGCTGGGGGAAAGGGCACTCGTCTTTATCCATTGACCATTGGCGTGAGTAAACAGCTCCTGCCGGTTTACGATAAGCCCATGGTTTATTATCCCCTTTCAATGTTGATGTTAGCCGGCATTCGTGAAATCCTCGTTATCACCACCCCTGACGATCAATCTCAGTATAAACGATTGCTGGAAGATGGCTCACAATGGGGAATGCAATTTTCTTACGAAATTCAGGATAAACCGCGAGGATTAGCAGATGCCTTTATTGTGGGGGAAGATTTCATCGGAGATGATCCCGCAGCACTTATTTTAGGTGACAATATCTTTTACGGTCATGGGCTGCCCGATATCCTTCGAAAAGCTGCAAAACTCGAAAAAGGCGCAGTTATCTTTGCTTATCCCGTCAATGATCCCGAACGCTATGGCGTTGTTGAATTTGATGACCAGGGTCAAGCCCTCAGCCTGCAAGAAAAACCAAAAAAGCCGCGATCCAGTTTCGCTGTGCCAGGTATTTATTTTTATGATAACCATGTCGTTGAATATGCCCAGAGTCTTCAACCCTCACAACGGGGCGAGATCGAGATCACCGACCTCAATAAAATATACTTGGTTAAAAAAGAGCTTCATGTAGAGCAACTCGGCCGCGGCATAGCCTGGCTGGACGCTGGCATGCATCATTCTTTGCTGCAAGCCTCCAATTTTGTGCAGGCGGTGGAAGAGCGCCAGGGAATGATGATCTCCTGCCCAGAAGAGATCGCCTATCGCATGGGCTTTATCAATGCTAAAGAATTAATGGAATTGGCAAGAGGCTTCAACGGCAATCGGTATGGACAGTACCTTATGCGATTGGCCAAAGAAGGGAAAGAGATTTAATCACAAAGGGCACTAAGGGAAAATAAAGGGCTCTAAGAAAAGATGTGTAGTCACTAAGGACACGAAGAAAAAAGAAAGTACACAAAGGAACAATCAAGGAAACAAAAATTCTTAATAGCTTGCTATGAGTATAAATCACATAAAAAAATGTAAACCCATAGATGAAGAGGTTGAAAAGATTGGGAAGGCTTGTCTGGATGCTGTCTTTAAAGTGCACACCAACCTGGGTCCTGGCTAACTTGAATCTGTTTATGAAAGAGCCCTCCTCTATGAACTCAGGAGGTCGGGTCTATTCGTTGAAAATCAAAAGCTCTTACCAATTATGTATGACAATATTCAATTAGATTCCAGCCTACGCATTGATATCCTGGTTGAAAATTGTGTCATATTGGAACTTAAGGCAACAGAGAACATGATCGCACTATATGAAGCGCAATTATTGACCTATCTCAAACTATCAGGAATTAGGCTGGGCTACTTAATTAATTTCAATGTACTTCACCTTAAGAACGGCATCAAACGGATGGTTGTTTAATAATATTGAAATCCTTCGTGTCCCTTCGAGCCCTTTGTGGTTAAAATTGATTTACCACCAAGCACACAAAGTAACACTAAGGTCAAAATATTAATATCTTTGTGATCCTGCGTGCCTTTTGTGGTTAAAATCATTTTGTTATATAATTTCCTTCGTGAACCTTCGTGTCCTTTGTGGTTAAAATTATTTAGAAAGAAAACGATGACAAAAATCTTACTCCTCGGCAATACAGGACAGGTCGGCTGGGAACTCCACCGCAGCCTGCTGACCCTCGGTGAATTGGTTGCCCTGGACTACCCGGAAATCGACATGGCTGATACCGACTCAATCCGCAATGTGGTGAGAGAACACCAGCCTAACCTGATCGTCAACGCCACCGCCTACACAGACGTTGACAAAGCCGAGAGTGAACCCGAGCTGGCCATGGCCATCAACGGCACCGGCCCAGGCATCCTTGCTGAAGAGGCTCAACGGCTCAACGGCGCGTTGATCCATTATTCCACGGATTACGTCTTCGATGGCACCAAGGGTGAACCCTACACCGAAGAGGATGAACCCAACCCCATCAACATCTACGGCGAAACCAAACTGGCAGGCGAAAAGGCTGTCCAAGAAATCGGCGGAGCCTACCTGATCTTCCGCACCAGTTGGGTCTATTCCCTGCGCCGGTCATGCTTCGTCACCAAAGTGCTGCAATGGGCGCGGGAACAGGAGACCCTGCACATCGTTGACGATCAGATCAGCAGCCCCACCTGGTCGCGTACCCTAGCCGAAGCCACCGCGCAAATCATCGCCCAGGGAAGGGGAAAGCCTGTGGAGCATATTCAAGAAAATAAAGGCTTATATCACCTGGCTGGTGGCGGTTCGTGCAGCCGGTACGAGTGGGCATTGGCCATTTTGCAAGCTGATCAACATAAAGAAAAGCAAATAGAAAGAAATGTTTTTCCCACAACAAGTGAAGATTTTATTACCCCTGCAAAACGCCCTGAAAAAACAGCACTGTTTTGTTCGAATATCAAAGAGGCGTTTTTTATATGTCCTACGAATTGGAAAACCATACTATCATCTGCATTAATTGCTGATAATTTATAAATTAGTAGATTACTAATATAATTTTTTAGATCAAGATAAAGCAAGGTCATTGTGAAAACTTTCTATGATCACAGTAGAAAAAATCACAGAATGGTGATAATAAATCCATGTTTAATCCATTAGAGTATCCTATTTGTTTTGAAAAACCATTAAGAATCACAGAATCTGGTTGGTTAGAACATATCCCTTTTGGTATGTTCATTGTCGATCTAATTTATCCTAAATGTCTTGTTGAATTGGGAACCCATCAAGGAATATCATACTGCGCTTTTTGTCAAGCAATTTATAAACTTAACATACCTTCAAAATGCTATGCTATTGATACCTGGCAAGGAGATCAGCAAGCTGGATACTATAGTAATAAAATATTGGAAGAGTTGCGTTCATATCACGATCAAAAGTATGGGAGTTTCTCTCAACTGATACAAAGCACATTTGACGAGGGTGTCAACTATTTTTCAAATTCTTCAATCGACTTATTGCACATTGACGGCCTCCATACTTATGAAGCTGTAAAACACGATTTTAATACATGGTCTCCAAAATTGAGTAACAGAGCAATAGTTGTTTTTCATGACACAAACGAAAGAAGAGGAGACTTTGGCGTTTGGAAGTTTTGGGAAGAAATAGAAGCAAAATATCCAAGCTTTGAATTCTATCATGGACATGGATTGGGAATTGCTGCAATTGGTTCTAAATATCCAAAACAATTTAACATTCTACTCGGTTCGATTAATGAACAAAATCTAATAAGAAATTTTTTTGAGACAATTGGAAATAAGGTAAAGATAGAATTCTCATTATTAAGAAAAAAGAATGAAACAATGGAATTAAAAACCCAATTACATGAACTAAGGGAGAAAGTAAAATATTATTCTCAAAGTAACAGTTGGAGAATTACTAAACCATTAAGAAAAATCGCGAATTACTTTAGAAGGCACCGTGATGGTAAAAAATCTCCTTAAGGATATATATCACTATCTCATTATCTCTAAAAGCGGATTATTTGATTGTGAATACTATTTGGAAAACAATCCAGATGTACAAAAAACCAACATAAATCCTTTGTGGCACTTTATTCGTCAGGGTTGGAAAGAGTCACGAAACCCTTCAGAAAACTTTGATATTGAATTTTATACGCATTATTATCGAGATGTCGGGTTAAGAAAAATCAATCCATTAATTCATTACATTAATCATGGGCAATTCGAAGCCAGAATGATTAATCCTTCAATTGAAGAATATAGTAATTATTACAGAGGATGGATTGAGAAATTTGATATTATCTCAGAGTCAGATGAAAAGAAAATAAAATCTCACATATCGAAATTTGATTTTAAACCCCGAATTTCAATAATTATGCCCGTCTATAATACACCAATAGAATACCTGAACAAGGCCATAGAATCTGTCAGAAATCAACTTTATGATAATTGGGAATTATGTATTGCTGATGATAATTCAACTCAATCCAATGTCAAGCAATTATTGCAGTATTATTCTGAGGAGGACAAACGAATTAAAGTCATTTTCAGAAGTGAAAACGGACATATTTCTGCAGCTTCAAACTCCGCTTTATCCCTTTGTTCGGGAAAATTCATTGGGTTTTTAGATCATGATGATATCCTGAGGAAACATGCCTTATATATGGTCGTGAATGAAATCAACCAACATCCCGATGTGAAAATTATCTATAGCGATGAAGATTTCATCGATGAAAATAATGAGCGTTTTTCACCATATTTCAAACCAGATTGGAGTCCAGACCTTTTTTACACACAAAATATGGTCACGCACTTTTGTGTGATGGAAACTGAACAGGTAATATTTGTCGGTGGATTTCGAGAAGGCTATGAAGGTGCACAAGATTGGGATTTAGTAATACGGGTCTCAGAAAATATCAATGATTCGGATATTTGCCACATTCCATTAGTTCTATATCACTGGCGGGCAATTGAAGGCTCATCTGCATTATCTATGGATTATAAGAAATATGCGAAAAACGCACAGAAAAAAGCTTTATCTTCACATTTTGAACGAGTTAATAAAAAAGTAGAGATTACTGCTGTTCACGATAATTTCTGGAAGATTAATTATCAAATCCCAAATCCATCACCCTTAGCAAGTATCATCATTCCAATAAAAAATCAGAAGCAATATCTACAACGATGCCTTGAGAGTATACGAATAAGAACCCGATATAAACGATATGAAATATTAATTGTTGACAACCAATCGACAGATTCAACTACACTAGAATATATTGATGAAATCAAAGAATTTAATAATATCGATGTATTAAAGTACGATGCTCCATTCAATTACTCAGCAATCAATAATTATGCTGTAGATCACATAAACGGTTCTGTCGTTATTCTTTTGAATAATGATACAGAAATTATCTCTGATAATTGGCTCTCGGAAATGCTTCAATATGCCATTCAACCAAAAATTGGTGCAGTTGGTTCTATGCTCTATTATCCTGATGACACGATCCAACACGCAGGAATAATCCTAGGGTTTCCGGGAATCGCATGGCATATGTTTCGCCAGCAGCCGAGAAATATCCACAATAATTATGTCCTTCTCCCCCACAATTATTCAGCGGTGACGGGTGCATGTTTAGCGGTCGAAAAAAAGAAATATCTGGAAGTTGGCGGATTGGATGAAACCAACCTGCCCATCGCTTTTAATGATGTTGATTTCTGCCTGCGTTTAAATGAACAAGGTTATCGCACTTTATGGATACCTGATGTGGAACTCTATCATTACGAGTCTGCGTCAAGGGGCTATGAAGATACCAAAGATAAACTAGCACGATTTGGTAAGGAAAGTGAATACATCAAGAAAAAATGGGGAAAATATCTGCTTAACGACCCTGGTTTTAATCCCAATCTGAGTCTATTTCGACATGATGGGAGTCTGGCATTTCCTCCCAGGACTGAGAAACCCTGGATAAATCCACGGTTTTCATGAATGTAGTAAAATAAGCATCGCTTTTTTCAAATAACCTAGATCTTAGTATTACATAACCAAACAGGAAACAATCAAACCTATGAACCTGAAATTAGCCTTAAAATCGATAAATTTTAAAAATGATAGATGGGCATATCTAATATTAGCAATAATTTGTATTATTTTCCTATCAAGCTCCCTCTTCATCTCGACCCATTTAAAACGGGCTATAATCCCCGATGAACCTGTCCATTTCTTGGTTTCAAAACATTTTAGTTCCACATGGGGAATTCCGGAAGAAAAATACGAGATTTACGCAAATGGGATTTACATCCAAGGACGACCCTTTTTGTATTATTGGATAAATGGAAGAATCTTGGGTTTTCTTAAATTAATAATCCCATCGGTCAGTGATTGGCGCCAACTGGTTGCATTAAGAATGGTCAACTCATTTTATAGTATGGGTACTGTCATTTTCTGTTTTTTGCTGTCTTATGAAGTCTTTAAAAATAGATATTGGTCCCTCTTGCCTTCGTTCATGCTCAGCACAACATTGATGTTTGGTTTCTTGTCAGGCGGAGTTAATTATGATAATTTAGCCAACCTTTTTTCAATTATCTCAATCTATTATTTGGTAAGAGTACTCCAAAAGAGAGATTTCCTAATAAACAGCCTGGGTTGGTTAGCCTTTATTATGCTGGGTACCCTTACAAAGTACACTATATTACCGCTTGCACTCATTCTTGTTATTATTTGGATATTCTTCATAATAAAAAACCATAGTGAGTTATCAATTAAATTTAAGACTAACTTCAACTCAATTCTTTTATTGATCTTAATGATTGTCTCATTGATCCCAAATTTTATGATATACGGTATTAACATACTGAAATATCAAAGTCTCACAAAACCTTGCAGAATATTTCTTACTGAAGAGCAATGCAATCTGAGCCCCTTCCGCGCCAGAAAATTAGCTATGGCACCAGAAGAGAAGTTGAGTCTACGACAGGTTATCACGGAAGGCTATCCGGATCCAGTAAGATATTTTCTAGATAGATGGCTGCCAAGGATGCGGTCGGATATTTTTGGGATTTTTGGACACAGAGTATACAGAATTGACCCTCTGTTAATGAGTGCCTTTCGAATCTTATTCATCATTGTTCTCTTCTTTTTTATTAGAAATATTGATCATTTAGGCTTTCTTAAGTGGAGTCTACTAACAATTGCATTGTTTTATAGCCTAATAATATTTCATCGAAATTATAGAACCGAATTAATATATGCATTTAACTTTGGTGGTATACAAGGAAGATATATTTTTCCTGTAATCAGTATCCCACTTATTCTTTATACAACCTCCATCAAGAGAATTAAGAATGAGAATATCCAGGTTCTTTTAATCATTACAACAGTTTTTCTCTTCATCTTCGATAGTCCTTTGGTTTTCCTATTATTTTCTTCAAATATGAACTCTCTTAATTGGTTCGCGTAATATATAAAATAAATTATTAAAGATCAATAATAGACTGATAAAACTCAAATTCTATGTAGAAATCTTCAACAATATAATGATGAATTTTGAGCGTCCTAATTTCCAAAACATGATGAGAGCGAAAATCATTGCTGAAAGCAGTAGAAACAAAAGAGAATAAGGAGCGGTGATCGTATATTGAATATGAATCCCCCAGCACTTTATATCCGCTATTTTATAATGTATAACAACGTAGGTGGCCAGTATCGAACTACTGTCGATAATATGATTCCCTATGCATATGAAAATGATGCAGATTACATCCTATTACTAACATATGACAATTCTCTAGATATATGTAATCACCTATTCACAAATGGGCGTGATTATCTCCTCCAATTACCACAAAATATCGTCATTGAAGATAATCAATGCATCTTTGACGAAAGCATGGTTTATGATTTGTCAGACTAAAAAAGGCTCATAAAATTATTGATATCCGGTTTTACACAATATTCAAATCCGTCAAAAAGAAAAATGTGAGTAAATATTCAATTTCATTCATATTTAGATCAATTTATTTGAGTAGATATTATTTTTTGAGGTGAGATGAAAAATTATAAAATTTGGTTTAATCGCCAATCACAAATATACACAAGAAATTACGAGGATCTATTCAGGAAAATTCTCGATATTGGTTATAGTTTAACCCAGAAGAAATACATTGGATATGATGTTAATGTAAGATATCCTGCGAAATTGATCAGTACAGTATTAAGCCTCTCCCTTGTTGGTTGGTTAAATTTATTCTCCATAGAGAAAAATGAGGAATATCTTCAATACGCTAATAACTGTATTGACCAATTGTTAACTCATCAACTTGACGACGGTTCTTGGCTTTTTCCTTATGCCTTTAGGAATAATCCACCAGAATTCCCCTATTCTTGTGAAAACTTTATGACAGTCAGACCACTTATCTATGCATTAGATTTTCCAATTAATAATCGAAATAAGGTTAGGGCTGCAGTAAGAAAGAATCTGAGTTTCTTAATCGAAAATATTGGATATCAAGATGGATTGTTCTGGTACTCAAAATCAGACCATATCGAAGTACCAAATATTAGTTCAATGGCAAGTAATACATTCGCTCATGCCTCAGCTCTCTTCAGAGATAAAGGGTATTTAGATTTAGCATATAGTTTTGCCAAATATTGCATTAAAAACCAAGCTGATGATGGATCTTATCCATATTTTGCAAATCAAAGTATGGTATATATCCCTTACCATGCACTAGAAATATGGGAACTAATTGAGGCAAACGAATTTCTCAAACTTAACGAGGTTGAGTCGAGTGTCGAGAATGCTATCAGTTTTCTTCACAACTTTATTGAAAAACATGGATTTTATTCCAAATTTCCAAAAAAAGGATTCAGACACTCCATTTTACTGAAAACATATATATGGTCTGCTAAAGCCTCTCTAATTTATGGAGATATAGAAAGGGGAACCAAATATTACTTGAAAGGATTAAATAAATTCTTATTGCCTGAAAACGATGTGTTTTATCAGATCAAAGAATATGATCTCGTTCTTTTCTCATTTCAAATCCCAAAGCACAAGACAAAATTTATCAGATATCTTGCATCTCTTTTCGAAATTGGAACAATTCTTATAAGAAAAATGAAAGTTGATTAATGGAAAGTAATATCGGTATATACAAAGCTCACTCAACTAATAACAATTTAAGATCTCGCGGTGGAGGTGGTGTTATCACCTCTATCCTTGCGAATGCATTGGAAACAGGTTTCATTGAGAATTCTCTTGTTGTGGTTCCCTCCTCAGAAGAACCTTGGGCAAAATATATTAATGCGACAACTATTGATGAAATCTATCATGCTGCTGGCTCAAAGTATACTCTTCTTTCATTCATGAACATGAGACATTTAATCACCCCAAGAACAGCAGTTGTTGGGCTTCCATGTCAACTTTCAACCATAAGAAATCTTAATTGTGTAAAAATCGGTCTCTTCTGTGGAATATCCATATCTAGAAGGGGTATCAATTACCTTTTAAAAAAATTAAGAATCGATAAAACTAAAATAAAACACTTTGATTATCGGAAACCTGGTGGGGGACTAAGAATAGAGATGCAAAGTGGAAATATTATCGAATATCCCAGTTATTCTTGGTTAAGTTACTTTTTTTCTTATCCCAAATGCTTAAGTTGTGTAGATAACACCAATCATCATTCAGATGTATCTGTAGGGGATAGACACTTTCAAGGTTGGAGTAATGTTATCACCAGGACAAAAATAGGTGAACGACTTATTGATTCAGCCGTGAACAATAATAAGCTTATTGTTGAGTCAATCACAAAAAATGATTTTTTCTCAAAGATTCAGACACCATATTTTCAAAAAGAAATTTGTGGTGGTTATCAAAAACTATCGTATGTAAAGGTTTATAAGAGCTGGATAGAGAATATTCCTTTAGGAATACTTAAATTATTCGGAGTCCTAATTATGAGAAACCAAGCCAGAAAATTGATAAATAATATAGAAAAACGGGTATCCACAGATTTACCTTTATAAATTGGTAATAATTAACAATCGTCCTTTCTCAAACTTTTTGAGAGAGAAAATTTTTTAAATAATGATTATATCTGGATTAAGTAATATCCATAGAGAAAAACGAAAATATGATTGAAATAATTAACAGGATAGAACAATTTCGTCAGGCCTTTAACAACAACACATGCGGACTAGGTTTTGATAGATATAGAAAAGATATCCTTGCGCATTATGCAGAAGCTTACGCACTCTGGGGAAAGGGCTATTTACTCAATTATAAAATGAGTGGTAAGAGTAGTTTTCTCAACAAAGCAAAAGGATGTGCAAATTGGCTGCTTAATAACACAAAACATGGATATAATTACCCCTGTTGGGGGTTACCATGGGCCTGGGACACTTGGAATGTCCCAAGAGAAACAGGCTACTTAATTACTACAGTTATGGTTGGCAATTTCTTTTTGGAGCTTTACTTGGTCACAAATGACTTTTCATATTTGTCCTTTGCTGAAAAAATCGCAAGATGGATATCTGAAGAAAATAAGGGAGAAAATAAGTTAGGCGGTTTTTATTATTATTACGCAAATACAGAATCATTAAAGTTTTTCATTCCGAATCCTTCAGCCAAGGCATCTGGTTTTCTCTTCCAACTTGGGAAGGCATTGAATTCAAAAGATATTTTAACAAAAGCAAAAGAGGCAATGATTCCCATCCAAAATTGTCAATTAAGCAATGGGGGGTGGAATTATAGTGAATATTCAGCAGTAAAAGATGTTACACACAATGGGTTTATTTGTGATGGTCTTTTCCAAGCTTATCAAGCAACTGGTGAAGACTCTTATAAGTTAGCTTTTTTACGAGGTGTTGAATTTTTAAAAAACGAACTATTGCTAGAAAGTGGTGCTATGCGTAACCAAGCTAGGTACTCTATTACCGATCTTGCTGTTACCCCATTTCTGGAGTTCTCATATAAACAATTCCTTCGTCTGATTCCAATGCCAAAAAAATATCTCGCACCTTTATGGGGATATGCTTCTGCAATCCGTGTATTTACTCATGCATCTCTTATCAAAGATGATTATAAAGAAATTGCGAAAGCTGTCTATGATTGGATTATAAACAATCTTCACCAAAGCGATGGAAGTTTCTTATACTCACTTAAAGAAAGACATCAATATATTCGTCATCTGGCCCATATATATCAAGCCATATCTTACCTCAATCTCACACGACAAGAACAAAATTCTGATGAATCTTAATCGATATATTTCAACCGCTAAACACGCTTTAGTTTTTGGGATCGGTAACGTTCTGAGTCGTGCTGTCGCGTTTATCCTTATTCCTATTTACACCTCGTATTTTTCTCCAAGTGAATATGGCATATCATCATTGATATCATCTACTTACAGTATTCTTCACTTATTGTTACTCCTTGGGTTGTCAACAGCTATCTATAAGTATTATTTCGATCAAACAACACAAAATAATCAAATTAAGACCATCACAACAGCGACAATTTTCCTGGCGACAGAAAGCATACTCTTCTGTATTATTGGCTATTTTCTAACACCATTTCTTTCACAATTAATTCTCGGCTCGAAAGAATACGTAGATCTGATATATTTGATGATTTTGTCTCTCGGGTTTACAAATCTTCAGATCATACCTTTAAGTTTGTTAAGAGCCCAGAAAAAATCCACAAAATACATTATTTACTCTTTTTTTAACAGTTTACTTAACATTAGCCTTAGCATCATATTTATCGTCGTGTTAGAACTCGGAATACTGGGTCTGTTACTTGCACAAACAATTACAGGGTTTACTTTCATGATCATAGGACTAATTATCAGTCGAGAATATATAAAATTTTCAGCTTTCGATTCTTCAACCCTTAAAAGATTGCTGTCATATGGGGCTCCATTAATAATTACAGGATTAATGTCCTTTGTGCTAATTCAATCAGACAGATTTCTTATTAATTTTTTCTTAGATGTTTCCGATGTGGGTTATTACTCACCTGCATATGCTATTGGAACAATAATCAATTTTATTTTTGTCCAACCCTTTCAACTTATTTGGCTTCCTAGTGTTTTTGATAGTTATCAAAAACAAGGTAGCACATCCTATTATCGTAATATGTTGACTTATTATTTCTTGATAGTCAGCTGGTTCACCCTAGGATTAAGTGTTTTTTCAAAAGAAATTTTACTGATGTTTACAAGTCCAATATATCAATGGGTTTATGTACTCATCCCATGGATAGCTTATGCATATCTATTTTATGGTTTATATATGGTTGTTAATATTGGATTTTATGTTAAGGGCAAAACATCAAATATTATTAAAATAATAATGCCAGCAGCAATCATCAATATCCTGATCAATATCCTGCTGCTACCAATTATCGGGGTGTATGGAGGGGCAATAGCAACATTGATTGCATATGTTGCGCTCTTCTTTTTGGCCTTGTATTTTAATAGGAAGATCATGCCAATAGATTATCAGTGGCGCCGAATAATATTTATTGCTGTAATTAACCTGATAATACTCTTGATAACTTTCATTCCAATCAAAAATTTGTTTGTTCACATCATAATTAAATTAATACTCTTGATTTCTTATTGGCTCATTTTATTCTTTTGTAATTTTTTCTCTACAGAAGAGAAAACTAAAATATTTGAGACTTATCAATTTTTGATTAATAAATTTACGTCATTAAATAAAAGAAAGACTAATAAACGGAACTAAGGATTAATAACTGTCCTGATTTTGTATGTTATTATATTTTTAACTTGCATGTGATAATTAATATTTTTGCTTTATATCAGTTTGCTATAAGAAATCGTCGAGAAAAGTTCCATGGATAATGATCAGAGAAATTCAAAGACTAAAAAATCCCAAATCTGTATAATTTCCTATTCTCGAATTGCACAGGACAGTCGAGTACTAAGGCAAATTGAGTTTTTATCTCGAAAATATGCACTAACAATAATTGGGTACGGTCCACCTCATCAAATTTATTCATCCAAAGAAGATATCACATGGGTCAGCATCCTAAGAAAAGCAAGGTCAATCAAAAGAATAATTAAAGACCTTTGGCGTATATTTCGCTACTTCATTGGCCTTGTCGATCGCCCATCAGTATTAAGAACAGCAATTGAAGCTAAGGCTGATGTTTATCATGCGAACAATTGGGACACACTACCCATCGCTGCAAAAGCTGCTAGGATCAATAAAGCTGAACTAGTGATTGATATTCACGAATCACTAAGAACAGCTAGCGGTTGGTTATACACCTTACTAAATAAAGTAGTGGTGCGTAGATATAAAAACCAAATTGATTATTGCACTACAGTTGTTAATCCTATTTCAGAAGATTACGACCGAGTATTTAATTTACAGCCTATTGTCATAAGAAATATTCCTAAGCTGCCAGATAAACAAATTTCATTCATTAGAACAAATAGGAATAATATCCAATTAATCCACCATGGTATTGCTTCTCCAGAACGAAGCAGTGCTCTCTTGATTAATACACTAGCTAAATGTGAAATGAGATATGAGTTACATCTTGTTTTCTTGAATTATGATGCGCCATATACAAAATATCTCATTGAATTAGCCAATCAAATATCACCTGGACGTGTCTTTTTTTATCCACCATTTCCTTCATTGGAAATTATTGAGAGAATCTCGAGTTTCGATATTGGGTTTTATCCCTTACCGCCTATAAATTATAACAATAAGATTGCGCTACCCAATAAATTGTTCGAGTTCATTGCAGCTGGGTTGGCTGTTTGTATTGGTCCCTCCCCTTCTATGGCGGAGATTGTACAGAAATATAATTGCGGCATAATCGCACCATCATTCAGGCCTGAAGATTTAGCAGGTGTTATAAACCGGACATCATCTGATGAGTGGGATACAATGAAAAAAGCATCGCTATCAGCGAAAAAGGAATTGAACGCTGAAATTGAAATGCAAAAATTAATGAATATTTACTCAATCTTATTAAGTTAGTCATTGATAATCCGAAGGTGTCTTTAGTAATTTTCAAAAATAGAAGTTGAAAAGTAATAACTAATGAACAATTCTGTTTGCATCATCTCCCTTTCCAATATCACCCATGACAGCCGCGTGCTTCGCCAAGTCGAATTTTTATCAAGAGAATATGACCTTCATGTGATTGGCTTTGGGGAATGTCCTAATGAATATTCTGACAAGAATAATATTCAATGGCATCAAATCCCTCGACCGAAAACATCTATTATTAGAATCCTATACACAATACTCAATCGTTTCATAATCATTCCCTTTTTCCCTCGACTACATCCCGCATATAAATTAGCTGTAGAGTGCGATTGTGACGTCTATCATGCCAATAACTGGGATGCGCTACCTATGGGAGCCCTGGCAGCCAGGAAATTTGACAGCAAGATTGTAATAGATTTGCATGAATCTTACAAAAGCTGGTATTGGGGACTCACTGCTGGATTGGTCAAATATGTCCTTAAGAAGTATGCGGGCGATGTCACCTTCTCAACAACGGTTGTGGATGCCCTCGTCCAACAGCACCGTAACTTGGGCTACGATCCTTACATCATCCGAAACATCCCCTCTCTTCCATCGAAATCTATACAATTTCTCAAAACCGATCCAAAGAGTATTAAACTTGTGTATCATGGGTTAGCCTCCCCAATGAGAAGCACGGATCTATTGATAAAGACATTGGCTCAATGTGACAAGAGATATGAACTGCATCTAATCTTGATGAACAATGAGTCGAACTATGTTCTTGGATTACAGGAATTAGCAAATCAGATAACTCCTGGAAGAGTAATTTTTTATCCGCCACTCAAACCTCAGGAAATTATCCAAGGAATCAGTAAATTTGATGTTGGGTTCTATCCTTTGGTTCCAAAAAATTATAATAATCGTATAGCTCTTCCTAATAAATTATTCGAATTCATAGCTGCAGGTTTAGCCGTTTGCATTGGGCCCTCCCCCTCAATGGACAAAATACTCAATGAATATCAATGTGGGATTACTGCTCCCTCTTTTGAGCCTGCTTTCATTGCCGATCTGCTAAACCAAACAACGGTTGAGGATTGGGACGAGATGAAGCGCAACTCCCTAAAGGCTGCTGAGTCATTAAACGCAGAAAATGAAATGCAAAAACTATTGCAAATATATGATAAATATATCTAATTTGATTGCGTAACGGAGTCATTACTTCCTAATTGTCATTTACTCGAATTGATTGAGAAGAATATCTGCTATCCTCTCTCCGGCCTTGCCATCCCCATAAAGAAGTGGATGCCTATTTGGCTTTTCGAAAGTTCTTATAATATCAAATATTTTTTCCTTATCAGCACCAGCCAGCTTATTCCACCCTAAATCAACAGTCTCCACCCATTCTGTCTCTTCTCTTAATGTGACACAAGGCGTTTCCAGCCAATACGCTTCCTTTTGTATACCCCCCGAATCTGTCAATATCATTTTCGCTGTTTGCTCAACACGAACCATATCCAAATAGCCAAGAGGATCAATAAGAATAATATTCGTATCCTGTAAAAAATGCTCGAACTCAAATTTTTCAATGGCGTTTCTTGTGCGTGGGTGAATCGGGAAAACAATAAGTGCTTCTAATTCTACAAACGCTTCCAGGATATTTGCTAGCCGCTCGGGATCATCAGTATTTTCGGCTCGGTGTACTGTTGCCAAATAGAATTCACCTTCTTCTAATCCCATCCTATCCAGTATCGTTGAGTATCCAGGAGCTTTTTTTGCCGCATAGAGAAGTGAATCGACCATCACATCACCAACATTGAATACGCCTTCTTTTATGCCCTCCTTCTTGAGGTTTTCAACAGAGTTTTCACTGGGACAAAACAAGATATCAGAAACATGATCTGTTAATATACGATTGACTTCCTCAGGCATTCGTTTGTTGTAACTTCTTAGTCCAGCCTCTACATGGGCTACTTTGATATTCAATTTTGCGGCTGCCAATGCACCGGCAAGCGTCGAATTCGTATCCCCGTAGACCAGGACAAAATCTGGATTTTCATCAATGATCCGCTGTTCAATCTTACGAAGCATTTCACCCGTCTGCTCACCATGAGAACCCGAGCCTACGGCCAAATGATAATCAGGTTCAGGCAAATTCAAATCAGAAAAAAACACATCAGATAAATTATCATCGTAGTGTTGCCCGGTATGAACCAGTATTTCCGTACCTATTTTCCGAATCTCTCGGCTTACGGGTGCTGCTTTAATAAATTGAGGTCGCGCCCCAACAACAGTCAATATCTTCATTTACGTCCTTTATACTTTACGGTTTAGGATTTCCTCAACAAACGCTACCATCCACTTTGTCACGTCTATCTTGTCATCTAACATTTTTTGATGATTTTGAACATAATCCGATTTTGTTTCTTCTCCTAAAGCAATTTCTATGGCTTTTTTCACAGCTTGTTCGTTATCATCAATTCTATATACTAAATGATATTTCGTTTCAAGTTCATTGATATAACCCAGTCTTATGGTACTGGCGTAAATGCTGGGTGTGCCTAATAGCGCAGCTTCAGAGGCCATCGTTGCGCCTTCGCCGATATATAAACTGGCATGATATAAGAGATCGTGCATATAATCGGGTGGAATATTAATTTGACTGATGGCCAAAGATTCTGAAAGACCTGCTTCAGATGTCGTAAGAACCTGACCGTATTTCGCCAACGCATTGACTAATACATGCCGATAATTCTCTGAGAGTCCCTGATGACCAACATCATGGGAAGCACCCCATGAAACGAATCGGAGAATAAAAAATCGCTCCCCTTCCTCTAAACCCACATGTTTTAACACTTCTGGATTCGGTTTGTAATAATTCGGGTGACAATAGGCCAGCTCTTGATATCCTGAATATCTCACTTGTTTCTTACCCAAATCATCCAAGTAACAATCTGGCGTGCAAATCCAGGTTGCAAAGGGAAATGTGATTGAATTAGACAGCTTTGCGTGTTCGGTGTCTGTGAAAACGATTGTCTTTACGCCCATTAGTTTAGCCACATGCACAATAAATGTCCCGCCGATATTCAGGATCACATCAGGTTTAAAATTCCGGATCACGGAAAATAATTTTGCTTGATGTTCCAACAGCTCAATTGATAAACCCAAAAGCCCTTTTCGGATGGTGCTTAATTTTTCATATCTAAAACCATAAGCATCCATCAACTGCAGGTTCACTTCTTTATCGCGAGCCACAAATTTCACATCATGGCCATGTGCCATCCACGCCCTTGCTGCATGTTTGAAAAAATGCACATGAGCAGGATGAGTCAGATCAATTAATATTTTCATAAAGGGTTTTATCGAAGATGTTTGTTCGAATCCATGTCAAACCACATGGCAAAAAGCAGCATTTGGAACCCGACTATAAAACTAAAAAACACGGCCAGCGCGTTTATAGGCGGAATAGAACCGGCATTTACCCAAATCACCAACATCCGAACGGTTAATGCAGCTCCAACTAAATTCAGAAAGAATGACAGAATATAGAAAAACACCAATGGATGGAAATCCCGGATGACATACTTTTGGAACATGCGATGAAAGAATAATTTCGTCAACAGCCAGGAGAATCTGGGAATAACCAGCAGCGGCTTGATGCCTGATTTCTCGCCAATACCATAAATTGGCTTGACTTCGACATCGCGAACTTTGAAGTTATAGATATTCAACTTAACCAAGATATCATTGGGCATGCCATATTTTTTATATATGCCATCAAGATCAATGGTTTCTAACACCTTCAGATTTGCGACCGTATAACCCGTCTGGGAATCTGCCACATGCCAATAGCCCGACGAAATCTTGGTTAATAACGACAATGCGGCATTGCCCATGTATCGTGATTTGGGTATCTTATGCCAGGCCTCACCTGTAAATAATCGGTTGCCCTTTGTGTAATCCACTTCGCCCTTGACAACCGGATCCAATAACCCCGGCAAGTCTTCAGGGTCCATTTGTGCGTCTCCAGCCATGACCGCTGTGGCGTCTATCTGATGATCACGACACCATTGATACCCCTCTGCAATCGCCCCGCCGACGCCGCAATTCTGCTCCAAACGTATTAATACAATCCGACCATCAGCCTTTTTTGCGTACTCATCAACGATGTCAGCGGTTTGGTCTTTGCTCCTGTCATCAACGACCACGATATGATCAACATAAACCGGCATGGTTTCAATGACGTGGCTGATCAATTTTTCTTCATTATAGGCCGGAACAACGACAGCTACAGTCTTGCCTTTATACACATTTCTCCTTTATCTCAACAATCACCGGGTGAAGCGCCCAATCCAATGCCATAGTACTTGAGCCCTGCTCTCTCCGCTGCATTGGGATCAATAACCCTTCGGGCATCCACTAAAATTGGGGAAGCCAGATGATTTCGCAAGTCACTCAAATCCAATTTTTTATACGCCTGGTGAGCCACCATGATGATGGCTGTGTGACAACTTCGGAGAATATCAATAACTTCATTCTGGTAGCCTGGCACATATGGATCTTGAATCACCACTTCCAGTCCACGCGATTCAAGGATATCCTTTAGCGATTCGCTGGGGCTGTTCCGTGTATCATCGCTTTCCTCAAGATAAGCATAACCCAATATCGCAACCTTAGCTTCTTTAACAGGAATCTTGGACTCTTCCAAAGCACGCGTGGTCATATCTGCAACCCTTGAGGGCATGTTATCATTTACAGATCGGGCGGCAGGAATTAATTCAAGGTCGACCTGCCCTTTCGTCCCATAAGCTAATAACCAAGAGTCTTTTGGGATGCAGTGCCCACCAACCCCGCCACCAGCAAATAATACGTTCCGGCCTGGGGATTTATTGACTAACTTCCTAACCTCAAGGAAATCAGCTCCCACATTTTGGCAGATAAGAGCTAGTTCATTGGCAAAGGCGATGTTGACATCCCGATAAGCGTTTTCTGCGGTCTTGGTCACTTCCGCAGTGACAACCTCCGCCTGGTCAAGATCAGCATCAACAATGTTTCGATAGAACGCAGTCATTACCTGGGCAACCTCAGGTGTTTCACCACCGCAGACTCGGCTCATTGAACGCAAGTTTGCTAGCAGTTTTCCCGGCATGACCCGTTCAGGGCAAGCGCCCAAAAAGAAATCCTTTTTTGACTTTTTCCCACTCGTTTTCTCCAGAAGAGGACGAACGACCTGATCAATTGTGCCAGGTGCGATGGTTGACTCCACAATTACTAAAGTCCCGTCATTTATAACCTTACCCAGGCTGTTGCAAGCTGATTTTAGCGCGTCATATTGAGGGATATGGTTCTGATCAATGGGTGTCTCAACATCAATTAGGCAGATATCAACGTCTTTCAGTTGTTGATAATCGACCGTCGCACTGAAATGGTTTCCCTCGATAACCTTCTCAAGTAATCCCTGTAATCCGGGCTCTTTCCCCTCTATCGGACAATTTTTCTTATTAATCTGGTCCACTCTATCTTTCTTGATATCTACGCCCAGAACACGGAAACCTTCACTTGCGAGGACGCAAGCCACCGGCAAGCCAACATAGCCCAGTCCAATAACAGCGACTTTTGCTGTCTTAGTTTCTACTTTTTGCTTGATTATTCCTAAATAGTCCACGTTTTTTCTAATTCGCTAGGTTTTGTGTATTAATAATTTTGTGTTCAGATCCAGCCTTAACAATCGTCTTAGCCAATTCAAGCGCCCTTAGGCCATCTTCCCCTGTGACTGGCACAGGCGTATCTTCCCGTACTGCTGCTAAGAATGCCTCTTGTTCTGCCCGGAGGGGTTCTTTTTTAGCGACGACATGACGAATCATCTTGCCTTCCCTGACACCTCTCAACACCCTTAAATTATCCCACTCACTCCCTGATGAAACTGGATTCTCAAAGAAGAACAAATCTTGTGTGAGATAATCGCACCTGAAGAGGCCGCGTTCACCGGTAACAATAAATTCGCGAATTTTTGTAGGTGTCAACCAATTAATGGTTAACGTACCTACGATGCCATCTTCAAGGCGGAGTAACCCTGATAACAAATCTTCATGTTCACTATGGATATGCTTTTCAGTTTCTGCGTAAACCCGAATAATTTCTTTATCAGATACAAAACGCATCACATCCAGGTCATGAACAGCCAAATCAATGACAACACCCACATCAGCAATCCTGGCTGGAAATGGGCCTTGACGATGGGCGTCCATCTGAAAGATGCGTCCAAGTTCATCATTGGAAATCAACTCTTTGAGTGTTGTTATGGCTGGATTAAACCTTTCAATATGTCCAACCATTAATTTCACACCTTTTGCCCGAGCGGCTTCAATGATTTCTTTTCCTTCTTCGATTTTAAATGCTATAGGTTTCTCAATGAGGAGAGGAATCCCTCTTCCAATGATATCTAATGCGACATCATGGTGATAAATTGTTGGAACTGCCAGCGTAACAGCATCAGGCTGCGCATTGTCAAGCAAGTCAATATGGTTGAAATAAGGTTTAGTGTCATATTTCTTGGCAACGGCTTTCGCTGTGTCATGGTCGAAATCAGCAACACCTACCAACTCCACATCAGGTAATTCCCAGTTAACTCGGGCATGGTTCCTTCCCATTGACCCGACACCAATGACTGCTGTTCGTATGCTCATATTTTATTAACCTCAGATACTATCTTTTCTAGATCAGCCTTACTTACCTGTGGGTGGACTGGGAGGGAAATAACTTGCTTAGCCATTTGCTCGGAAATGGGTAATTTAATATCCCCAATAATATCACGCATATAATCCTGTTGATGAACTGGAACTGGATAGAATATGCCTGTTCCGATGCCAGCATCATTAAGCTGCTTGATAGCTGCATCTCGATCTCGATCACCGTCCACTCTAATTGTATATTGATGCCAAACGTGCTCATATCCTGGTTTTACAACAGGTGTGATGACAGATGTTATATGTTTTGTTAAATATTTTGCATTTCCGCGCCGTTGTTTCATAAAATCATCAACTCGCCCCATCTGGGCCAAACCTATGGCCGCATGAAGATCGCTCATTCGATAATTGTAGCCAAGCATATTATGATAATAGCGAACCTTCATACCATGGCTGCGTATAAGCTGACACTTCTCAGCAATTTCATCAGAATCCGTCGTAATCATCCCCCCCTCTCCTGACATCACATTCTTCGTTGCATATAGAGAGAAAACACCAGTGCCATAACTTCCGGCGGGTTTTCCTTTATATGTCGCCCCCACCGCTTGACAGGCATCTTCAATAACAACCAAATGATGTCGTTCTGCTATATCCATAATGGCCTCAATGTCACACATATGGCCATAGAGGTGGACGGGTAGAATTGCTTTTGTCCTTGGCGTTATGGCGTCTTCAATTAATGCAGGATCAATATTGAAAGTTTTTTCCTCAATATCAACAAAAACGGGTTTTGCCCCTGTGAATAGAATACTGTTTGCAGATGCGATAAAGGTGAACGGTGTTGTGATGACCTCATCACCTTCACCAATATCATGTGCTAATAACGCAGCATGTAAAGCAGTAGTACCCGAAGTTGTTGCAATCGCATGCTTTACATCGCATAGGTCAGAAAATTCATCCTCAAGCGAGGCCACTTTAGAACCTTGGGCAAGCATACCAGATTCCAACACCTCTAAAACAAGTTCCTTCTCTTCTTCGCCTATGAAAGGCTTAGCAATAGATATCACGATTTATCTCCATTTCATATTATTTTTCAATTAGTCTTCTTAAAATCTACATAGGGGATAGCGACTTCGGTGGAACAGGCAGGACAATGCATAATAATTTCATTTGGTTTATGTTGTTGTTCTATCTTCTTTTTTCTATCCTCCGATAATTCTAGTTTTTCTCCACAAGGACACACAAATCCTATCAATCGAGCCGGGTTACCAATAACCAAGCCATAATCCGGAATATCCTTTGTCACTACAGCCCCTGCACCGACCATAGACCATTCCCCAAGAGTATTACCACAAATAATAGTGGCATGTGCTCCTATTGAAGCCCCCATCTTCACTAACGTTTCGCTCACAATCCAATCCTCGCCACCTTTAAGTGATCCGTCAGGGTTAATAGATCGTGGCCGTTTATCATTGGTAAAGACACAATGCGGCCCACAGAACACGCCATCTTCCAAAGTAACCCCATGGTACACAGAAATACCATTCTGTATTTTCACATTACTGCCAATAACAACACCAGCATCAATATAGACTCCCTTGCTAAGTATACAATTTTCACCAATTTTTGCATTTTCTCGAACCTGACAATGCTGCCAGATTTTTGTGCCGGAACCAATTTCCGCTTTTGGCGACACATCAGATGTTTCATGTACATAAATATTTTCGGGCATAATGAATTCCTAAATAATCATAGTATGATTGGTTACAATACTAACACCTTCTGATTTTATCATAGCTTACAATCAATTAATAAGTTACGAATTTTCTATATGGGACTAATAATATGTCATAAGATACTTTAATGATAATTGAAATAAAAAAATCCCCCCCGAGTGGGATTTGCAATTTATTTTTGTTACTTTTGAGACTGCGAGCTTCTCCATTTTTCCCATGATTGACATCATAACGTATAATTAATTTTCAAATTATTGAGGATTTAATACAGAATGAGTGAGATTACTCAACAATTAGATGAAAAACCGGATAATAATATTTTGTGCTGGTCGTCACACAAATGGAAAAGTCCATTGTGTCAAATTCGATTAAATGCTCCCTTATCCAATGCTGGTTTCAAAGTGATCCATGCCAATTATTCAGAAACCCTTTTTCAAGACGAAACATCCCGTATAGATTACCATCTTATTCAGAGAGATTTTCCTGGCCAAATTAGTGTTTTCTTAAAAATATTAGAGCAAACAAGAAAACTTAGTATCCCACTGATTTATGAGATTGATGATCTACTCTTCGAATTGCCTGCTGATCACAATCTAATGAAGACTGGTAATTATTCATGTAATTTTCTTCCCATGTTGTTGGCCATCAAAGAAGCAGACCTTGTAATCGTTTCTACCCAACCAATTGCAGATTACTTAAAGCCATTCAATGAAAACATCATTGTTCTGCCCAATTATCTCATTGATGAATTTTGGGGGTTCCAACCCATAAAAAACAGCACACAGGAAATCACGCCTATTACGATTGGTTATGTAGGAGGATCAACGCATGCTAAAGATGTTGAAAATATCTTAGCACCCTTGCTCAGAATCTCTGAACTTTATCAAAATAAAATTCAATTCCTTTTTTGGGGAATGGAACCGCCCATTGAATTAACAAAAAATACCAAGGTCAAAGTCCGTCCAATAATTGAAAATTACAAAGAATTTGCTAAAGAGTTTGTCAAACAAGACATTGATGTTTTGATCGCGCCATTGCAGGACACACCATTTAACCGCGCAAAAAGTAATTTAAAATTTCTTGAATACAGCACACTTGGCGTTCCGGGGATTTTTAGCAAAGTAAGACCTTATGAAGAGATCGTTGATCACGGTGTTAATGGTTTTTTGGCATCTACACCTCAAGAATGGTGTGAATACTTAAAAATATTGATTGACACCCCTGAAACACGAATCAAATTGGCAGAGAATGCTCAAAGAACAGTCAGAACAAATTTCATGCTTTCGCAACATGAAGATGAATGGAGCCGAGCTTTAGAATCTATCGATATTATCAAAAGAGCACGCATAACCGATAATGATGAAAGGCGAGAAAAAATTCTTCAAAATATATTGATTAACCAGAATAGGCAATATAATAAACTCATAGAAAATAATCACAAATTTGAAGAATTGCAGAATTCCGGACTCTATCCATTGATGAAGCCATTTATTCCTATTGGGCGATTCATTCGAAAAATTAAAAGTAAATTTCACAAAAAATTGTAATAATGATGGATGCTTTACCAGACTATCGACCAAAAATTGCATTCATATGTCAACCTGAATATTTCCGGTTCACATATGACAATGCACTCAATGAATTTGCAGATGTGCAAGAGTTCAAACTGACATATTCTATGAAGTCATCAGAATTTGAAGACCTGATAGCTTATCATGCGGATTTCTTTATATTCTTCCGTGGAGAATATGTCCCCAATGAAGTATTGACACAATTAGAGGGCATTAAGATTAATTTATCCAGTGAACCCTTTCCTCGGAAAATAAATAATCACCTTGAATATTCATTGGATTCTATAAAACGATATGTACAGTTTCGGCGTATCAGAAACAAACCCTTTGATTATGTTTTCCATTACGATGCAGCGTCATTAGGTTTTATGGAAGAAGATGGGCTCTTCCTTTCTGGAGAATTTGCCTTTCCAGTGTCAACAAAAATCTATCAACCGCTCAGCTTAAAAGATGATTGGGATATCTTCTTTATTGGTCGCAGCACAAATCACCGCGAAAGATTGTTCGCGCCATTAAAGCATGAATTGAATTTCCTTCATGTTGCACATGGCATTTGGAGCTCTGAACTAACCAATTTGATCAATCGATCAACCATTTGTCTAAACATTCATGCTGAGGATGAAATATCTTGGGAACCACGTCTCCAGATGCTATTAGCATGTCGTGCTTTTGTCATCAGTGAACCGATTACGCCCAATCCATACTTTCAACCTGGCATTGATTATATTGAAGTTACCAATAAAGAAGAGCTTTATATCCAAGCTCAATATTATTTGCTACATGAAGGGGAGCGTAACAAGATCGCGGAGAATGGGTATCGTCATCTCAAAATGCATCTCACAAGTGAAAAGGCGTTTATGAATCTTCTTAAAAGGATAAGTGAGGATGAAACGCCCAAGTTTGAGTCGGAATCGGGATCCCTATTACTGAATATCATTAATCATCTTTGGAAATTCTGGAAAACAATTAAGAGGATTTCTTAACAAATTGTATAAAGGATCATAACTTGAAAATCGTATATCTCATCCCAGAGTGTGGAATCACAGGCGGCGTAGCAGTCGCTTGTCAGCACACAAATCGTTTGCTGGCGCGAGGCCATGAGGTTTACCTTGTCTCACAAACATTGGAAACGAATCTCAATTGGTTTCCTGAACAAAAAGTAAAAGTCTTATCCATCAATAATTACCCAGATAATGTAGATGTTCTGGTCGCTACAGGCTGGTCTACTTCATTTTCAGCCGTGGAACTACCTGCAAAACACAAATTTTATTTCGTCCAATCCGATGAAACACGTTTCCATGACCCAGACAGTGTATGGAAAAAAATAAGTGCCCTTTCTTATCTATTAAATTTCCATTATTTTACAGAAGCACAATGGATTCAAACTTGGTTATTGGAAAACTTCAATCACGATTCTGCGTTAGTCCCAAATGGATTGGATCAAAGCATTTTCTATCCTGACAAACCTATAACACCAAAAGGGGAAAAACCCAGAATCTTGCTAGAAGGAGCAATTGACCTTCCCAATAAAGGTATGAAAGATGCCTTCAAAGCGGTCGAAGACATTGATGCTGAAGTTTGGTGTGTGAGCACATTGGGTAAACCCAAATCCGGTTGGCATTACGATCAATTCTTCAGCAAAGTTTCAATGAAAAAGATGCGGCGGATTTATTCCAGCTGTGATATTCTATTGAAGATGAGCCGGGTGGAAGGTTTCTTTGGCCCCCCACTGGAGATGATGGCGTGTGGCGGAGCTGTGGTCGTAGGTAAAGTGACCGGATATGATGAATACATCAAAGATGGGTACAACGCCCTTGTTGTCGATCAAGGCGATGTGCAAGCAGCAAAAACAGCCATCAAAAGGCTTATATCCGATGAGGGTCTTAAGAATAACCTTATCACAAATGGATATAAGACTGTGGAAAATTGGGATTGGGATTCTTCAATTGATAAATTGGAGACATATTTTTCAGATGTTCTTCGTAAAAGCATTCCTTACAATGATAAGACTATACGAAAACTAAGCGATCAGGCTATCCTTTTAGCTTTTGATATGACGAAAAAGGAATCTGTCAATTATAATCAATTTGAACCAGCCGCGTATAATCAACCCATTGATAGGATATTTTTTCGGTTGCGAAAAAGCAGGCTTATTAATTTCATCGCAAATATAATATACAAGATCTATAAATTCATTAAAGGATAAAAGGCAACAAAACAGTTATTCATGGACAAAAAACAACTCCCCCCTATCAGTAAAATCCCTGCATTTTGGGAAAAGAACAATACAAAAATTGTGCTTGGTTTAATTTTAGCTGTCTTTACCTTTTACATAACATTCTTAGCTGTAAATCTTAACACCGCTTATATTCCAGATGAAACTTATCGCTTTGAGGTATCAAGAGCTTTTTCTAAGACCTGGGGGATTCCAAATGATGTACCCCTCACCCTCGAAACAGGTGAAGATTTACACCGAAATCCATTTCTGGGTTATTGGCTATTTGGCCGTGTTATATTTTTCTACAAACAAATTAATGCAGAAGCTTCCATAAGGCAGGAACTTGTCGCATTAAGAATAGTGAATGGCCTCTTTGCTATAGGAACAGCCATCTTAACCTATCTAATATCCAAAGGACTAATCAAGTCTAAGTGGTGGCAGCTCCTCCCCGTCTTTATACTCACCAATACCCTCATGTTCGTATTCCTCTCCGGCGGCGTCAGCTATGATAATCCCACAAATTTTGTTTGTGCTTTGGCCATGTTATTTTTCATCCGGGTGTTGAACCACAAAGACTTTACAACGAATAGTTTGGGATGGATAATCAGCATAGGGATTGGCACATTAATCAAACATTCTATACTCCCCTTAGCAGCTATCTTGGGGTTAATATGGATCGTTTATATTATTAGAAACCGAAAAAAGATTTTACTCCCTGACTTAGGAAACAATCTAAAGTTTTTTATGCTTGCCACAATTCTCCTAATAGTCCTGGGTTTCAACCTTTATCTATATGGGGTCAATCTTGTCAAATTTCAATCTTTTAGGCCCTCTTGCTACGACACTTTTTCTGAGGAAGTTTGTGATAATTCCTATTTTATAAAAAGGCATCAAAAATTCGCGCTGCCTGAAAAATTAACGATTGTCGAAGCCTTTCGAAGAGGTAATCCAGAACCCATTCGGTTTATATTTGAGTCTTGGGTTCCTGAGATGGTTAAACGTGTTTTTGGAATCATGGGCGAGAGTAATTATTATCCAATTGTCACTTCATATTTTCAAATTGCTTTCTATTGGATACTCTTTCTGGGATTCCGCTATATCAAAAAGCCGTCCTTCAAAACGATTGCATTGACGAGCATTATCGGCTTTTATGCATTGATCTTACTGATCATGAATTATAATTCCGAGCTATCCTATGGATTCAATAAATTTGTCGCACTCCAGGGGCGATATATCTTTCCCGTTATCAGCATAGCCTTCGTCCTATCTACTTATATCCTCGCTAAAGTCACCAACAAGTACATACGAATTGCAACCCTTATCGCCACGATCGTCCTTTTCCTCTATGGTGGGCCTATTCGGTTCCTCTGGTATTACGATTCGGTCTTTGCGAATTGGTTTATTTAGTAGTAATTCAAATAATACCCATCATCAACATGCATATCACCATTAAGTGACTTATAATAAGTCTTAATGTCTATACTGCATAAACTCAGGTCAAGATTTCTCTCCCCCAACTCCCCACTGGAATTGTGGTTGAGAACCTTATATCATAGATTGTCTGCTACGCGATTATTTTTTTATTATCAAGACTGGCGGGCTAAGCGCTCATATCGAAAATGGCTTGGGAAAATTGAGACTGAAGAAAAAGTCAGTGTTGATGCTCTAAAAGGCCAACCCACTCTTAGCTTTTTGTTAGATTATTCAAACAAGATACCAAAAAAATTATTCTCAACAATCCAATCTATTCAAAATCTTGATTATGATCAGTGGGAAATTATTATTATCACCCAAGAGAAAAAAAAGACATCTGAACTGCTCAATGTCATAAACAACCAGAACATTGTTCTCATCACTCCAGACAACACAAGTTTGCTGCACGCTACCAATGGCGCATATCTCCTTTTCTGCTCAGCCGGTGATCGTTTCCATCCGCATCTGCTCTCATCGTTTTATAATTCTTTGAGTGAGCACCCCTCATCAGAACTTTTTTATTTTGATTGTGATTATCTGCTCAGCAAATCGTCCCAACATCAGCCATTCTTCAAACCCTCAACCATATCTCCCGAACTTCTCCTTTCAGTCAATTATTTGTCTCGGAGTTTCATTAGAAAAGATGTAGTTTCTGAGTATTTTTTCGTTATTTCATCAGAAGAGGATTTACTCTCATTGGAATATGGCTTAATATTCCGATTGGTTGAAAATTGCCATTCAATACAACACATCCCAAAAATCCTCATCTCACAAAGCAGCCTTGTGGAAGCTGATCATCCCTCCTATCAGGAAATCATAAATTCTCATCTGGATAGGGTCGGCCTATCAGAACCCGCAGTAAAGCTGGACAATGCTATGCCTAGATTTTCATGGCAATCAAGTTCTCCATCTATCTCGATCATCATCCCAACGAGGAACCACGCCCAACTCTTAAAGACCCTCATCCCTTCGATTCAACAAAACACCGATGATCCGAACTTAACGATAAATCTTGTGGATAACGACAGCGATGATGAAGACACTTTGTCATATTATGAAGACCTCAAAAAAAATCCCAACATTTCGATCATCCCCTACCACGGTGAGTTCAATTATTCTCAAGCTATCAACCTTGGCGCCAGAAATACGAAATCTGATCTCCTTTTATTCTTGAATGATGATATGGAAGTTATTGACTCACATTGGCTATACGAACTAGCCCGGTGGGCAATGAGACCTAACATTGGCGTTGTAGGCGCAAAATTAATTCGAGAAAACCAAACCATCCAGCACGCAGGTATTATCCTCGGCCTGAGTGGATTTGCTGGTCATATCTATCTTAATGCCCCTGAACATTATCGAGGGCTCTTTGGCTCTGTGGATTGGTATCGGAATTACTTGGCGGTGACGGGAGCCTGTCAAATGGTGCGGCGAGAAGTTTTCGATGAGGTTGGTGGATACGATGAAGGATTTCAAATTGCATTTGGTGATATTGATTTCTGTCTCCGGATCCATGATCTCGGCTATCGGAATGTTTACACCCCCTTCGCGAGGCTTTATCATTATGAAGGCAAGTCCAGGGGGTACAGCACACCCATAGAGGATATCAAACGAGCATATAACAAACACGCAGACCATATTGAAAAGCATGATCCTTACTTTTCACCGAACCTCACCTACACGAGGATTCCAAAAATAACTACTAGAAGAACCTCAGAGGAAAACAGGAGGCAGCAAATTGAAGAAAGAAAGAAATTCTATTTTTCAAGTAAAGACGAATAACTTCTATTTGGTTTGATAATGCCCCTGAAACAACTATTAATCCTACATTCACCTAATTATTATAGGGGTTTAATCTTGACTTAATTTCCTATTCAATGATATGATATTTTCAGTGAATCTTATCAGTTGAATTTGTCCTTAACGTTATTCCAAAGAAGTCTTATTGACTGTTTAGACAAACAAATTCAATACGGCTCATCGCCTAAATATTCCCGATAACGCAGACATCACATAGATCAGACAGGGGGAAAATGCATAGTGCATATATCAAAATAACTCTTCAAATTAAATTGTTTCAAAGGTCTACCCCAAATAAAGGGAGGTTATTATGAGATTACTATTGAGGATCTTTTTGATTTTTGGGCTTGCTGTCATGTTACTGATCACACAAACCGATGTCGGCCTTGCAAAACCCTCTCACGCGACCCAACCAAATATTGAAATTTCCATTGGTGAATGTCAATGGAATGGAACACAGTCAATAACACCGGTAAGTTTCACCGTCACCCGCACCAGGCTGACGATAACTAAACCATCAGGGAGTTCTTTTACACTATTCCATTCTTCTACACCACAAACAGCGTATCTCACAAGTGGACACTACACTTTTACTTGGTTCACAGTCTATGATCCTATCGATTATGTTTACAAAAACCCAGAATCAGGCTCTTTCGATCTCACATCCTGTGCTCCACAAGCCAGTGTCATATTTACTCCAGGCGAGTGTCAATGGAGTAGCACAGCTGGTTCTATCACCCCCATTACGATTGATCTCAATCATGCAGACTTGACTTTAAATGGAGTTTCATACATAACTTCTCCATCCAGTGTCAATTTAGGCCCAGGAGACTATAGCTACAGTTGGTCGCCCACCGACGGTTATCAAGGGGGAGCGGCAAACCAAACCCTCACGGTTGGTCACTGCAATCCCACTTTAAGTGTCTCCCACACACCGGGCAATTGCATCTACAATGGCAGTCAATCTATGACATCTGTCCAATTTAATATCACCGGCGCTGATGTTGTGGTGAATGGGTCCTCGGGAGAAGTTTATTACCCTTCGCCAACCTCTCCATCGTTATCCCTTCCTGCTGGGTTTTACACTTACAATTGGAACATCCTCCCCTACTACAACGGCGAAAATGGATCTCGCAGCTTCACCCTTGGTACGTGTGTTCCTGCCAGCGTCTCCTACACCGTCGGAGATTGTGATTGGAATACACAACCGCCATCTCGAGACTTATCATTTACAGTTAGCGGAGCAACGGCAACCTTGAATGGCCCAGGAGGGCCTTATCCGCCCTTCGCAGCTAATGCAGTTTTCGAAGAATTAATCTCAGGAACCTACAATTTCAGTTGGGTCGCAAATCCGGGCTATGCAGGGTCAGAACAAGTCGATATCGAACTGCCCGCATGTCAGCCTGGTGTCGCAAGTGCAGCTGTGAATTTTGTCACTTGTGCGTTTGATGATCTAGACGCCCCCTACGGAGAAGTTACCGTTTCGCTTACCGGGTCTGAGTTATCCATAAACGAAAAGGTCTATGACGAAACAACAACACTATTCCTCCCACCAGGAAACTATGCTTATTCTTGGTGGGCGAAACCTGGCTTTGACGGAGAAGGCGAAGGAGAAATCGATACAAGTATATGCGCTCCTAAAGCCTCGCCAGTGGTCAACATGAATATGGGATCCTGCACAGTAGAAAACAGCCAATCGATGACTGAGGTACATTTATTAATCTCAGGTGCTGAATTAACCCTGACCAACTCAGGTGGAGATTTATTTGGACCTTACACTTCATCGCAAACAATCTCTCTCCTGCCGAGTGAATATCATTACGATTGGACATCAACAACGGGGGATGGAAGCCTAGGAGATGGTGATTTAATTATCGAATCTTGTGAAGAAGAAAAGGGGACAAACAATCAAAACGCTGAAGCTGAAGTCAATGAGGACGAAATGATCGATTACGATCCGACGCCCGATTACCCGGCGGGTGGAATGGGCCCAAAACATCTATCGCTATTAATGTTGATTATTCTCCTTATGAGAATCATATATGGTTTGATTCAATCTAGTCAATAAGTACATAGAAAACTCTTAGTCTACCTCATAACAATAGAACGCCCTCAGAATCCACCAAAACAGCGAATAATGGGTTGAAATATTATTTGATTCTTAATATTCGCTCTGAATAAATTACTCTTTTATAACAGTTCTGAAATCTTATTGAATTGCGCTTCATATTATGATACTATTGTTAAAACAACTTAAGAATTGTGCGCTTTCTCTTAATTTAAGATTTATCTTTTTATCCGTCATTATCAGTATTTTCTTATGGGTTGGAAACAGATCAAGCTGTTTATGTTAAATCCGACATTTGATTTTTACGTTACCAAATCTGAATAAGTTAACACACATTTAAAAAGTGAGGACTGCTATGTATGGCTATATAACCCCTAAGAAAAGAAAAACTTGCTTTGCTCTTTTTGGTTTATTGGTCATCGTTTCCATGCTGGTCACCTCAACAATGGAGGTTCAAGCATTAAGCAACGATGAAATCACTGAGTCATTGGTTATTGCGAGCTCCAGCAGTACCGAGACAGGTAATGGAGATGAGCAAAATTCCACTCCACCGCCTACGGAAGTGACACAAAATTCAACATCTTCTGGGGCGCCGGCACAAGGGAGTAACACCAGTAATTCATCAACCACGGAAGAACCATCCAATACGCCAGAAGACCCAATTGACCCTGGAACACAAACCTCTTCCGATGATGAGACACAAATACCAACAGACCAGACTCCTGCTCCCCCAACACCATCAGAAACGACCACAGAGACGGAATCGGAGAATTCATCAACAACACCAACAGAAACAACAACCGAGTCTCCCGTAGCATCACCCTCTGAAACACAAAAGGAGTCTTCTTCTCTACCACCTTCTGAGTCTGCGACAGAACCAGCTTCTGAGACCCCATCAGAAACATCAACTGAAACACCCACGGATACGCCTACCCCTCCTGAGGCTACACCTACAGAAGAAGTTGGAGGAACCCAAACAGAAGAAGAAACGGCCACTGAAGAAGAACCTATGCCACCCGATCTCTCACTTGAAATCAGTCTCTCCTTAATAGAGGATTGCGAAAGTATTTCATTTGATGTCAAATTGGTCAACGCTGGAGGGCCGATCAACTCAGAAATCTCAGTGAATGTTTCAACAAATCCAGTGCTGAGTGTTGATCCATCCAATTTAGTCTTCTCTCAAGCCGGCGAAAAACAATCTGTCCGCGTTTCTCAGCCATGGAGCATGGATAACTCATCCCTGACTCTGATGGCTTCCATCGTTGGAGAAGAAGGCGATCCTGGTGTCGGTGTGAGTGCTAAAGCGAGCGTTGAGAGACCTGAGTCTTGTGAACCACACCCAGAACCACCCGCCTCAAAACCAATCCTTGACATTTCGGTCAAAGCTGGCGAATACGATTTTGCCTCGGACTCGGTTTCCTTCGAAATAAGCGTGATTAACACCGGTTCTGCTGCAGCTAACAACGTCCTTGTGAATATCACCACTTCACCAGAGATGGCATCCGGCCTTGTCCAACCCACCTCCCTCATGTTCACAGGTCTTGGTTTTGAGGAAGGCAGCAACAGCCAATATCAATCTGTAACCGTCAGCAGCCCATGGATAAATGGAAATGCCGCTCTGACACTGACAGCTATCATCACTGGCAATGAAAGCGATCCCGGTTATGGGAAATTCGCTGAAGCGACAGTGAACATCCCTCAAGAATCAGAAATATCTTCACTGACGATGGAAGGCAGCAACAATCGAGGCCAGGAAGAACGAGGGATAGGTGTAGAAGTTGATGTCACATGCAGCATGGATGGCGGTTCCCTGAGACATAAATGGACAGTTGAAAACAATTATCTCATAACTACAATAAGGTTTTATTGGTCCTCAAACTCAGGTGAATCGGATAGCAGTTGGCGCACACTAGAACCTGGTCAATCCTATACATTCTATACCAGCGCTGCAGCTCAAACAGCAACAATAAATTACCAGAAAAAAGACGATTATAAATGCGAATGGCATGGGTGGCACTTGGTTTGTGGTTGGCATTGGGGAAGCACTGGTAGCATTACAAAATACTCCGATGCTTGTGATGCAATTGATCTCTCTTTATCTATAACGGACATTGACACAACCTGTCAAGATGTTGATGTGACTGTGCAAGTGAGAAATCCAAATGAATTTATTGATGCAACCAATGTTGTGGTCAACTTGGGGATTACTTCCGGCATCGGATTCGTAAATGGCTCCACTTCTATGTCACACACATTTCCCAGCATTCCTAAAGACGGTTCAAGCAGCCATGTCTTCACAATCCAAACGAACGAAAATTGGCTTAATGCATCAATATTAGACACGATTGGTTTTACTGCCACAGCCACAATCGATCCTAGCCAAACGGATCCAAACGCAGGAAACAATTCCGACAGCGATCAATCCAGAAATCCAGGAAACTGCGCGCCGAATCTACTAATCTGGATTGAACTTGACACCGATGATTACTGCGGAGATATTCCCTTTACAGTCAAGATCTTGAATCTAGGAAAAACCGAAGCAAAAAATGTAACAGTTGGTCTTTCATACACAGCAAATGATAACTACGTTGATTCTATAAATCCTGGGTCGCTATCTTTTGGCAATATCTCAGCGCATACAACAGCCGAAAGATCCGCAACCCTTTACACAACCCCATTATGGTTAGAGTCATTGGGTAAGCTCATTGTGCTTCAAGCTGACATCACCAATGAAGACGTTAATCCCGATAACATCGGCAGAGACGATGCAAAACATATCCTTAACAACTGCGCCTACCAGCCAGAGGTGACGACGACTTGTGAAGTGCATGAAGGCGTCCTGAAACATAAATGGACCATATATAACCCCAACTCATTCTCCATTGATGTTAAATTATCCGGCCAAAGTAGTTTCACAGATTTAGGATGTCATGAGTCTGCCACATTCTATACAGATCACTCAGACCAAACGGTGACTGTATTCTACAGAAAACATTCATTCACAAATGTTCACCAATTCGACGTCTCCGTTGGCAACTGCCTGACACCTCTAACCCTAAATGTCGAGTGTGGTTATAATGGAAGCGAGTACACGCATGTCTGGACTCTTCAGAATCCTAATCCGGTTCCGATCACTTACGGCTGGAATGCTACCAATCCATGGACCACCGGCTCTGGAACAATTGGTGCCAATGCGACGAAATCTTTCACAACAAATTTAGTAGGCCAGACCCTCAACCTTACCTATCAGTATAATGGTTATGTCTATACATTGCCCCCCATAACCGCTGAGACATGTTTGGTAGATCTGGAACTGACCTATCAATGTCAAGAAGATGGTCAGCACAGATGGCGTGTTGAAAACAAGAATGTTCAAACAACCGTTGATGTCACCTGGTGGACCGATCCTGATCATGGATCGGGTGGCCCCTTTACGCTCCATGCGGGCAATGCAACACCTTTCCTAACAGACAACACTGGCCATACAGCCTACGTTTCATATACTTATGATGGTGAGACCCATACAACCTCCCTATCTGCCGATGTGTGTCTGGTGCCGCTTGAATTGGATTACGACTGTCACGAGTACAACGGCAGCCATATGTGGACGGTGAGCAACGCAAATGGATTCGCGATGGACTACACATGGGCTACTGAAGATGGCTTACAAAGCGGCGGGCCAACCACCATTGCCGCTGGCCCAGGCGCAACGTCTACATTTACAACCGACAGCACTGCGCATAAAGTCATTCTCAGCTATCAATATGGCGGCGATAATAAATCGGTCGAAAATAACGCTGGTGCATGTAAATCTTCTGACCTCACCCTCTCATTCATGTGTGGATTCACAAGCGACACAAACCTCTATTGGCAGGTAACAAACCCCTACGGTGCTGATATCACAGTTGATTGGGAAGTGCGTGGAGAAGCAGAGCATGGCAGTTTAGTCGTACCTGCAAATTCAGATTCCACTTTCACAACAAGCACCGGGCCCAAGACGGTTGACCTTATGGTTGATGGCGTTCAGGTCAATGAAGCCGAAAGTGATGATGCCTGTTGTGAAGAATTGATGCTGACCTACACCTGTCTGGATAACGGACAACAGCAATGGACCGTTACCAACAATAATACATTCGATCAATTATTCACCTGGTCATCAACAGCCGGACAAAGTGGTTCAGACACCGTTTTGGCAAACAGCACCGCAAGCTTCCTGACCGACAACAAAGACCACACCGTTACCATTAAATACACACATGACCCCTTCCCGGAAAAGACTTCATCGGTTGACGCAGAGATATGTAAGATATCAATAGAAGAACCTGAGGAAGAACCAACCACGACTCCCTCAACCTCTGCTTATATCCCAGCGAGCATCACTACAGAGACAGGTACAGAATGGATTATCTTCACAACGCTCCGTGACGGAAACCTGGAAGTCTACAGGCTGGACGGCATTGAGGGTGTTGGCAACTTCAAACTGTACAATCTCTCCAATGACGATGGGATTGATTCTCAGCCCAACCGATCTTTTGATAATCAATGGATTACTTTCCAGAGCAATCGAGACGGCAATTTTGAAATCTATGTCGCAGATAATTTGGGTAAAGAACAGATCCGACTGACAAAAAATAAGGCTAGGGATATCAACCCTGTCTTCAGCCCTGATAACACAAACGTAGTCTTCCAAAGCGACAGAAACGGCAGTTGGGATCTGTATATGATCAATCGCCTGACGGGTGAAGAAGTACAACTTACAGATCACGAAGGGGATGAGACCAACCCCTCATTCTCGTCATCCAACGCCAATCTGATCGTCTACGAAAGCGACAGGAATGACAATCAGGATATCTTCCTTCTCAATATCGTGACGGGTGAAGAATATCAAATCACAAACGGCGATGAAGATCAAATATATCCGGAATTATCGCCTAATGCCCAAAAGATCGCCTACCTTTCCAAGGTGGATGGCATCCTTAAGCTGTTTGTCATTGGTATAGACGGCAAGAATCCTATACAGATAACGAATGGTGATAGCGATACTATGAACCATACCTGGTCGCCGGATGGCACCAGGCTGGCATATCAATCCAAACGCAATGGAAACATTGATATCTATTCCTACGATTTACGGGATAGTGTGGAATACAGATTGACGGACAACCCGGGTCAAGATTCAGCGCCTTGCTGGGATTCAACCGGTAGCAATGTCTACTATACGGCCCAACTCGAGTTAAACGGTTTGGACATCTATCGAGTATTCTGGAAAGGCGGCAATCCCATTTACATCACAGACCATCCATCCTCAGATATGTGGTCCAAGTAGGAAAATTTTAAGGACACGTTTAACCTAAAACATCAGTCCTCACTATGTGGTTTCGAGGGTGGGTTTTTTACAGCCCGCCCTCGAAATATTTAATTCGCAGGATGAAGAGACTATCTTTATGGACAACAGAAGTTAACCGAGATAGAATGAGTTTATGCTAAAAAATCGCTGTATTTTTTTCATTTTACTCATTACCCTATTAGGTTCATGTTCCTCACCCCCCTCAGAAAAGAGTGAAACCGAATTGGCCATAAGCGAAAGTTCTTATGCCATTACTAGCACGCAACCCGAATCTGATAAAACTCTTCCATCGACACCTGCTGTTGTTACGCCTAATCCATCACCGACGCCAACACCTGACCCCTTTGCAGATTTATATGGCTGCGAAATGGAATTGGAATTCATCTCGGGCTCTCTGGAATCTCGAAAAACCAGATTCACTATTTTAGGTAAAGATTACTTCAAAGATAAAGGCGATCTATTCGATCCTGGCACCGGCACCAGCATTTATTACGAGTCGCAACATTACTTCATCGTCCATTCCTCCTATGTCAATGGCAATATCTTGGATCCCATGGAAGCGGAATTCATCCGCAAATATTTGGAGTATTGGGGCGATACAGGGCCAGAGTATATTCAAGACCAAATAAACTCCCTGGAGGGATCGAGGGTGGTCTGGAAATGTTCCGGGAAAGAAATCTTCTTAACACGGATCAATGGAATCGTTAGGCTGTCACACGAAGCTTCCAATCGCCTCTGGTTGGAACCCAGATCACTGGAGCAAATTATTGAAGATCGAGAAGGATTGGTTTCGGAATGGATTGGTGAATTTAAGGATACTGACCAGCCGATACTATACATTGGCTTTTGCGGTTGGGGGCCAAGGTCACTTGGAGATTCACGATTTACATATTACAGATATTTAATAAAATTCGACGTCTTGAATAATTACAGTTAATATTTGAGTAACCCCATAGAAATCGATAATTAAATATCACTAAAAACTTTAATATGATAATCTCCACTTTTTTCTGCTACACCGATAATTTTATTAATATCCATTACCGTCGGCAAATTCTGAAATGGATTAATGGCCGATTCACTCAAGGCATTTAATGTTCTCTAAGTTAAAGTCCAGTTTTGCAATATGATTCTTGAAGATCGAGAGGGAATTTATACAGAGTAGGTTTGAGTAATGGATGAGACATCTTTAATATTACTAAACATTGGCTTCTGTGGTTGGGGGCAAAGATCTTTTGGAAATATTGATTAATTTGAAATTGCTGATTATTACAAATAAATACAGAGATCGTCTTGGGTTTCTATGATATTTAATCCATTTTAAATTACATAATAATTATTTTAATCTTTTCTCACAACTTCATTACAAATTGATTAATCTGGTCTTAATCCTATTGACGGGCTCTTACTCATAGGTATATAATGAAAACATAAATCCCCTATTAATTCTTCGCAGCCAGATTTAATATTTTTATAATGTCCTGTCAAGTGAGGAGAGATGTTGTGAAAAAGTATTTGGCTTTAATGATGTTAGTTGTGTTGTGTCTATTCCCTCTATCATCAGTATTTGCATCCAGCGCGCAAGAAGAAATCGCTCAAGGTAACCCACCAACCTCAGAATGCTCTGGTTTTGCATACTATCGGAAGTTTGATAATGACAATGGTAATCTGCAAAAAGAAATAGAGAATACCAGCAGTAATCCAATAAATGTTACATTAACAACAACCAATGATGATGGTGAATATACTGGTTTTGATTGGAGCTCCACCGAAAAAATTGGAAGAATAGTTGTAAAATCTGGGCAAGGGGGATCTAATACTTATACTCCAAATTCAACCAGTGGTTCTGGATCAACGAATGATGGCAAGGAAATCAGCCATATCACCTTCTGTTGGAATGATCCACCCACGTACGTGGATGTACAGGCCTCTGCCATCGTCGGATCCTGCACAGAGGGAGCAGTAAGCGAACCTGTTACATTATCAGTAATAGGCGCAACAATGAGTATCACTGGCCCCCAAAATTTCACTTCCTCAGGTGGGACATACTCGGACCTCCCTGTGGGAAGCTACTCAATTCAATACACAAACTTACAACCAGGATATCAACTACCTGATCCTAACACTTTACCACCAGGATTCACTATAGGGCCCTGTACAACCAAACAAAATGTAGAGGCTTCTGCCATTGTCGGATCCTGTATTGAAGGAGCTGTCACTGAACCTGTTACGTTATCCGTAATTGGCGCAACGATGAGTATCACGGGACCCCAAGATTTTACTTCCACAGGTGGGACATACTCGAGCCTCCCAGTGGGAACCTACTCAATTCAATACACAAACCTACAACCAGAGTATCAACTACCTGATCCAAACAATTTACCAACAGGATTCACTATAGGGCCCTGCACAACCAAACAAAACATTGAGGCTTCTGCTATCGTTGGCGCTTGCACGGAAGGGGATGAAACTCAGCCTGTTGCTCTGTCTGTAGTTGGCGCAACAATGCATGTTTCAGGACCAGCAGGGTTTTCACCCATTGATCATACAGGAAGCCAAACCTATCACGACTGGCCAGAAGGCGTTTATAGCTTAACATACACACCAAATGAAGGCTATGAAGACCCTGGGAATCTACCAAGCGGTTTCACAATAGGCGTTTGTGAAAATGGTGATGAATTTCTGGATCTGATCGTTACGGTTATGTGCGAATACGAACCAGGCAGCCCCTGCCACTTATGGATCATAACAAATCCTAATAACATTGATATAGATATCACATGGAGTGCATCCACATCTACAGCAAGCCTGTTCAGGGCTGGCTACTCCGAGTCCGGTTCGGGTACTGTACCTGCGATGGGTACCTATCAATTCCGGACATCCTATGTGGCGCAAACCATGACAATAAACTATTGCTGTGGTGATATTCAACGCGAAGTTTGTCTTGAAGAAGGCGCTTGTGAAGAAAAACAAGAGACAACAACCCCAACAGATCCTACTGAAGAAAATGAATCAACACCCACCCCAACCGATATCCCAGCGGGAGGGCTTGGTCCATCAGCGGGATCATTTATATTCCTGGCAACACTAGGTGTTTTCGGGCTTTCCTTGATTGGCATATTGATCAGGAAGAGTATCGTAAGTTGATTATTAAGTAATCAAATCCTTTATTAGACCCAACGCCATCCGGAAGAAATGAGGTTCGGATTGGCGTTGGGTCGCGTTATGTGAATTTCCTGTACATTGATTTTCATGATTGACCCCACTGACTTTTCACGCATACGCATCAGTTTTCATAAATTAATAGACACCTGCTGATCTATATAGATATCAAACTCTATACTTCAATTTGCATTATAGATAAATTCTGGTATTGTATCTATAAGATTTTAATGGCTGGAAATAATTCCAAATATATCTTTTTGGAATTTCCGATTTTGATCAGCAGTACACCCAAATAATTTATAATTGATACTTGGATCAATCATAATACTTTTTCAAAATGAGTACGATAAACTATCTTTCCTTAATTAAATTAGCCAAACAAAAACTCCGCAAGGGAGATAAGTTCGCGGCGAAAAAGATTGCGCAATACATCGTCACAAATTACCCGGATGGTGTAGAGGGTTGGTTAATATTGGGTGGGTTGTCCAAAGGAAAAGCTGCCCAGTATTACATCCAAAAAGCTGAAATAATCGCACCCGAGGAGATCCGTGTCAAAAAAGCGTTAGCCTGGGCAGAAAAAAGAGATGTCAAAACCCCGACAGTAAAAAACATTGAACATACCCAGAGAGTAATTCCTCAAACCATTCCCTCGCAAGCCATGGCTGAAGAAAGAGGAATGGTCTGGTTGTGGACATTCGCCATCATCCTGATCCTATCCTTATTTTTCCTGGGAATGGGCATTCTCCCTCGATATCCGAATCGCGTCAGCAGCCATTTCAGCCTGCTTGAGGCCACAAAAATGGTCAAACCTTCGCTTTCTGTGACACCTGGTTTGGGATCAGATACTGACTTAGAACCCCTTGGAACCTCCGATATACTCAACTCAACTTCAACTTCCACACCTACACCTACTTCCACGCTCACGCCAACTCCCACCGCAACACCGACGATTATTCCTGATCTCTATGGATGTGAAATGGAACTCAGATTTACCTCCGGACCCCTAGAAAGAAATGGGACAACTTTCACTATGATCGATAGAACTTATTTCTATGACAAAGGTGATAAGTTTGACACAGGGAAAAATACCGGACTGTTCTATGAAGACCAACACTATCTTATTCTCCATTCTGGATATTTAAGCGGAAATCTCACAAATCCTTTGGAAATAGAATTTTTAAGAAAATATCTTGAACTCTGGGGCAATAACGATTCTTCCTACATAGAAAATCAAATCCAATCCCTGGTAGGATCGGAAATGGTTTGGATTTGTGATGCGCAGCAAGCGATCAATGTAAAATTAGCCGAGGTTGTTCGCCTTTCCCATGAGGCGTCAAGTGATCTTTGGTTAAATCCTGAAAATATTTTTCAAATTATTCAGGATCGTGATGGAGAGCCTTCCGAGTGGATTGGGGACATCCAAGATTTTGATCAAAAATCAGTCTATTTAGGGTTTTGTGGATGGGGGCCACCAGAAATCACACAAAACAGAAGCATATATTACAGATACATTCTGCGATTTGACGTTTTAAATTAATAATTTCTTAACAATTAATCAGGTCTTCGTATGTTTATATATTTTACTAATTCTAGTATTAAATTAGTTTAATTAGACTATTTAGGGGGTTTTTGTTATATAATTTATTGCTTTCGTATTCAAAACAGAGTAATTGTGAGTTTTATTACATAATCGTAATTATTCTACACTTTACACGCCCATATTTTTTGGTATTATTAGATTGACATTAAAATATCAATACATATATAATAACAACAGATTATATTTGCTTTTTATTTTTTAATACCTTAATAATTTCACGGTTAACGCGATTTCATAGGGCGTTAAATACTCTTGACACCAGTCCAATCTCATATATATGCCATACACATATTGTGGAGGATGACAAATGAAAAAAAAGATTTTTATTATCTCAATTATCGCCATATTAGCCATTCCGTTGGCGGTTGTTTATGCTGGAGAGCTCAATAACTCCGGTAATGCTGAATGTTCGGGTTTCGATTATTGGAGAAAATTTGATGAAAAAGGTGAGGTATCTGAGCAAAACACCGATTCCAATCCAATAAATTTAACATTGACGAATCCAAAAGAAGAGGTGGAATATCTTGGATTTGATTGGAGTTCACAAATTGGTATTGCAAAGATCAATGTAAAAGCAGGTGACGATGGATCCAATGTCTATCAATTCGATCTCCCCTATCCAACAGCCGGTTCTGGGTCTACTAAAAATAACAAAGGCATCAGCCATATTACTTTTTGTTGGAATGAGCCCGAACCAGACCCAACGCCCACTCTCACACCTACATCAACGGAAGTTCCCACACCCGAGCCTGCCCCTGAAATCACCCTAAACAAGTCCGCCTATCCGGTCAATTTCTCTGCAGTTGGAAACACCATCGAATACACCTATGTGATCACAAATACGGGGAATGTTCCTTTATTTGCCCCCTACTCAGTTTCAGACGATAAAGTCAGTGTGTCATGTCCCTCAGAACCTGCCAGTCTGGTTGAGGGCGGCACTGTGACTTGTTCAGCGGCTTATACCATCACACAAGATGATCTGAATGCTGGTAGTGTGACCAATATTGCCGTTGCAACAGCAAAGGATAAAGCAGGAGCGGACATCGTTTCAAACCAAGACTCCGTCACCGTTACGGCAGAGCAAACTAAAACCTTGATATTGGATAAATCGGCTTCTCCAATGAATTATTCTTCCGTTGGAGAAACAATTAATTACTCTTACCTCCTTACCAACAACGGAAATGTGGCTCTTTCTGGCCCCTTCAGTGTCAGTGATGATAAAACAAGTGTATCCTGCCCCTCAGAACCTGCCAGCCTATTACCCTCTGCGTCGCTCACCTGTTCAGCAGCGTATGTGATTACTGAGGATGATTTAATCGCAGGCAGCGTTACCAACACGGCTATTGCGTATGCGGAAGGCGGAAATGTCGTATCCAACACAGATTCGGTTAAAGTGGAAGGACCTAAAGCCAATCCTGACATTCAACTTGTCAAAGAAGTTGCAGCGGTCAATGGTGATCCCTCAGCAAGCAACTTCAATCAATCTGGCGATACCATTACATACAAATTTACTGTAACCAACACAGGCAATGTAGAGCTTACAAATGTAACGATTACCGATCCCGCGGCTTCTGTTTCTGGCAGCCCCATTTCACTGGCCGCTGGTGCAAGCGATAATTCATCATTCACAGCCACCTATGTTATCACACAAGCTGATGTGGATGCAGGCGCGTTCACCAACACAGCCACCGTAACTGGTAATCCCCCAAGCGGCGATCCCGTTTCAGCTCAAGATTCTGCAACGGTTGAAGGTCCTGAACAGATGGCATCCATTCAGATTGTTAAGTATGTTGTCTCAGTCAGTGGAGATACAGCCTTCAAATACATGTTATATCCTGGTGATGTGATTGCATATTCATTTACGATAACCAACACAGGCAATGTTGAACTGACGAATGTGATGATATCCGATCCTGGTTCTGATGTTTCCGGAGGCCCAATTCCTTCTCTACAACCAGGCGAAAGCGACAGTTCGACTTTCTCTGCAACCCACACTGTGACAAAAGCCGATTTAGAAACAGGACAATACACCAATACAGTCACCGTAACTGGTGAGACCCCAAATGGTGATACGGTTACAGATCAAGACTCAGCAACCGTAGAGAAAGCTCAACTTTATTAATATTTTCATAAACACCCTTCTGACAATCACATCAGAAGGGTGCAATTATTTTCTCTGAGCAAAAGGGCAAGCGCTTTTAGGAGACAAAAATGAAATCAAGAAACAAAAAAATCACTTTAGCAGTAATCGCACTCATTCTCATGGTGATCCCCATTACCATCACAGCAATTGCTGAAACGCCCACATATGAGTTAAATTCCTCTTCTGGTGTTTGGGTTTATGTGGATGGCGGTGGTGATACGGTCACTGGTGTTGGAACAAATGAAATCCGTTGGGGTTACCCAACCCGCCCATACTACAAGAAAAGCGGCCTGCGATTTGATGGCGAAAGCACACAAACTTTCAATGAGGGTGAGACCTTCACGCTTGGCACATTGACGCACATGAACTGGCCAGTTATGTCACCAGCAGCCACGGGTGCAACCCTGCAGATCACCATTGAATTTAATATCCCGGATGTAACTCCGAATCCCCAATTCAGTTTTGATTTCGAGATCAACGAAACACCCAATGAAGATAATGAGTGGGAATGTGCAGATTGGCACACCGATGGATATCCTCCATGCGATGATATGGTCACTTTCCCAAATCAATATGGAGAAGAAAGTTTTACCATTGGGGACAAGTTGTATACCTTAAAAATTGAGGGTTTCGTTGACTCAGGTGGCAGTGTTGTCAGCCAATTTATAACTCACGAAGCCCAAGATAATGAAGCCTTCCTGATAGGTTCATTGTCCTCAGTTCTCGTTGCTGCCCCTGATATCACCATCACCAAGAAAACAAATGATATTGATGTCGAATCGGCACCAGGACCCTCTCTGAATGTCGGCGATCCCGTTACATGGCAATATGTTGTCCAGAACACGGGCAACGTAGAGCTGTCGGGGATCACCGTCATTGACGATGAGATCGGAGCAATTTCTTGTCCTGAGTCTATCCTTGCTGCTGGTGATCTGATGACATGCACTGCATCGGGGATTGTCGCAGCCGGAGAATATGACAATACAGCCACGGTTACCGGAACACCCGCTGAAGGTAGTGATGTCACAGATTCGGACACAAGTTATTATTACGGCGTAAATCCATCAATTAGCTTGGAGAAAACAGCCGATGTCGCCACCTATAGCGATACTGGTGAGACCATCACCTATACTTTCACCGTCACCAACACCGGCAATGTTACCCTGACAGATGTTGAGATTGATGATGCTCTGACGGGGTCAGTCGATTTGGCTGTCACCCCCTCCACCTTGG
>NPIE01001643.1_pt1 | contig 71698 bp, 71 predicted proteins | sample 8637661 | NCBI WGS metagenome assembly NPIE01 (sample SAMN07420842, study PRJNA396082) | bioreactor metagenome | isolation source: sample BA12 brine-fed electro-methanogenic bioreactor BA | place: Japan: Kochi | collected 2016-12-09 | reverse complement strand
CGTTTCTGTTCTCTTATATTTACGGCTATTGATTGGGTAAAACATCTCTGTAACGAGCTGCGCTCGTAACCCACAAGGTCTATATCTAACTCACTTTTCCAACGTCTCGTGGCCTTGTGGGCTTTTACTGACACTCGTTACCGTAGAACCTTCAACGGGTTTATGGCCTTGTTGTTGTAACGTACCTCAAAATGCAGGTGCGGGCCCGTGGCACGTCCGCTTGAACCCACCCTCGCGATGGCCTGCCCTCCCGAGACACGAGCTCCCTTGCTCACGAGAAGCCTGCTGCAATGAGCGTAAAGGGTAGAATAACCCTTTCCGTGGTCTATGACGACGACACGGCCATATCCGCCCATCCATCCGGAATATACGACACGCCCCGCCTTGGCCGCCCTTATGGTCGTACCCGTGGCGCCCCTGATATCAAGTCCGGTATGAAAGTCGCGCCTGCCGGTAAAGGGATCCCTGCGCCATCCGTATCTGCTTGTGATCCTGCCTGAAACGGGCCATCTGAATCCCGACGAGACGCCTCCTCCTCCGCTGAAAGAATAGACCGAGGTGACGGGTTTGGCACCCGGCAGGAACAACTCTTTGCCGACCACTATGGCCGTACCATCGAGTCCGTTCGCATCCTGTACGGCTTCTACAGGTACACCGTATTTGCTCGCGATCCCGGCAAGGGTGTCTCCCTTTTCTACCTTGTAGAAAATGCCGTCCTGGTTGGGAATCCTCAGGGTTGTTCCAACCCTGAGATAATTGGGGTTTTTCATTTCGTTGCAGCCGAAGAGCGTGTTGATATCGAGACCGAAGGCGTTAGCTATGGACCAAAGGCTGTCGCCTTCGCGCACAGTGTATTCTTTAGTCTCAAGCTTGACGACATGGACTTCCTTTTCCTTTTCCTTGCGCTTTTTGACCTCAGCGAGGACCGCTTCGGCATCCTCTTTGGTCAGCGGAATCAGAAGTTCTTGTCCTTCCATCAGAAGGTGAGGATTCTCCAGCGCGTTGGATTTGGCGATGACATCGGGAGGAAGGGAGAAATACCCGCCGATTCCGATCAGCGTGTCGCCCGCCTTTACGTAGTACTCTACCCAGCGTTTTTCCTCGGCGTTTTCGTCGTCTTCGCCGGTTTCATCTCCCTCGTCGGTTTCCGCTGCCGCTTCATCGGCTTCTGTGACGTCCTTTTCTTCAGGTGCCGGTTTTTCTTCGAACAGTATCTCTTCAGGCGTCTTTTTGGGTTCTACTTCCTCCAGCACGAGTTCTTCCTCGAAAAGCGAAGGACCTTCCGGGAGCGGACCTATCCCCAGGGCCATGGCTCCTGCGACGGAAGCCTCGAGATCATGGTGCATCCGGGTTTCGAGAGATGCCGATTTCGATATGTCGATCACGATGAAACCGGAAGGAGCGCCCTGGGGCACTCCGCTCCTGTAGCTTGCCATATCCTCAATTGAGCCGACACCGGATCTCAAACTCGAACAAAGGGTCAAAAAAAGCGTGGCGCTGAGCATGGTAGTGATGGCGATCCAGAAACCGACCTTGCCTGATAGTCGCAATCTCCACCAGTTGCGGGTCTGCCTCAAAAGAACTCACTCCTCTCGGATGAACCTCAAAAAATCTAGGCCTGATTGACCTTGATGGTCGTGAGAAAATCGGCGTTGGTCGCCGTGCTTTTCAGTTTTCCCAAAATCAGGTTCAAAACCTCGGCCTCGTCGACATTGGCTATCCTTCGCCTTAAAAGCCAAATGCGCTGCAGTTCGTCCTCTCCCATGAGAAGCTCCTCGCGCCGCGTGCCCGACCTGGTGATGTCTATGGCAGGGAAAATCCGCTGCTCTGAAAGCTTTCTGGAAAGATGGACTTCCATGTTACCCGTCCCCTTGAACTCCTCGTAGATTACCTCGTCCATCCGGCTTCCAGTGTCGACCAGGGCCGTCCCTATTATGGTAAGGCTCCCGCCTTCTTCGATATTCCGGGCTGCTCCGAAAAACCGCTTGGGGAAATAAAGCGCAGACGGGTCCATGCCGCCCGAAAGGGTCCTTCCCGAAGGCGGCACGACCAGGTTCGACGCACGCGCGAGCCTGGTTATGGAATCCAGAAGAAGCACTACGTCCTTGCCTACTTCAACAAGGCGCTTCGCCTTTTCGAGGGCAAGGTTGGCCACCCTCATGTGTTCCTCGGCGGGCCTGTCGAAGGTCGAGGCAATTACCTCGCCGTCTACGGAACGCTCCATGTCGGTGACCTCTTCCGGCCGCTCGTCCACAAGGAGAACCATTAGTATCGTTTCCGGATGGTTCTCCGTAACGGCGTTGGCTATCTTCTTGAGGACCGTGGTCTTGCCGGCTTTGGGCGGCGAGACTACAAGAGCCCTCTGTCCCTTTCCTATAGGGGCAAAGAGGTCGATGAGCCGGGTCGTGAGCTCGTGTTTTTTAGTCTCAAGCTGAATGCGTGTATCCGGGAAAATCGGCGTGAGCCGCTCGAAATGGGGCCGTTTCCGGGCCTCTTCGGGGTCGGAAAAGTTGACTACCTCGACCCTGAGGAGTGCTTCGTAGTGCTCCTGATCCTTGGGAGGCCTTATGAGGCCCCAGACCAGGTCTCCGTTGCGAAGGCCGAAACGGCGGATCTGGGAAGCGGAAACATAAATATCGTTATCGCTCGGAAGAAGCCCCCTGGGCCTCAAAAAACCGTACCCCTCGGGGAGCGCCTCCAGGGTACCTCCGCCGAAGCGAAACCCCATCTCTTCCGACTGGGCTTTGAGTATAGCTATTATCAAGTCGTCCTTGCGTAACGTCGACGCGCCGGGGAGCTTCAGCTGTCTGGCGGTCTTGCGCAATTCCGTCAATGCCTTGCCGGCCAGATCGCCGAAGGTGTGCTTCGGGCGCGGGACCTTGCGGATTTCCCCGTTGCCGTTTGCGACCTGTCCGTTTTCCCTGGTGCTTTCCGCCTGGGGCCTTGTGTCCAGAACTTCGTTATCAGCCATTTTTCTTCCGGGCTCCCTCCCAGTCGGCAAGAAACCGTTCGATGCCGCTGTCCGTGAGGGGATGTCTGAAGCATTTCTCCAGGACAGCGAAAGGGACGGTGGCTATGTCGGCGCCCGCAAGGGCCGCGTCGATCACATGCTTGGGGTGCCTTATGCTCGCTGCTATTATCTCAACGGGGATGTCCTGCATCGCGAATACTTCCGCTATGTCCGAAACCAGGCCTATACCGTCCTCGCCGATGTCGTCGAGCCTGCCCACGAAGGGGCTGACGTAGGCCGCGCCTGCGGCGGCGGCCAAAAGAGCCTGTTGCGGTGAAAAAACCAGGGTGACGTTGACATCGATCCCGTCGTCGGAAAGAACGCGCACGGCGGCCATTCCCTCCGCCGTCATGGGAATTTTGACCACCACGTTACCGTGTATGGCGGCGAGTTCCCTGCCTTCTCGGACCATACCGTCCACGTCGGCAGATACCACTTCGGCACTTACCGGCCCCTCCACAATATCACATATTTCACTTATTACTTTTTTGAGATCCTGGTTGCTTTTGGCTACAAGGGTGGGATTGGTGGTGACACCACTTATGACGCCCCAGCGGGCCGCTTTGCGGATTTCATCCACTTCCGCAGTATCGAGGAAAAAACGCATCTTGCAACTCCTTTGTGCTGAATAGGCTTCAGCGTGTGATTGTAAAACAACGACGCGCGCTCTCCCGGCCGTCGCTTTCAACTACAACGCAATAGTTACCCATCGGAAGGGGGGCGCCGTCTTCCCGAAGCAGGTAAAAGGCCTTGACGCCCTTTTTGTCGGAAATCGTCATTTCTTCCTGAAAGATCACGCGGTCCTCGTAAAACCACTTTATTCGCACCTGCGACCCCGTACGCGGCGCACTATATACGAAACGTACGCAAACCTGGCGTGTGCCCCAGTCGAACCGCTCTGTTATTTTAATAGGCAGGCTGTTTTCGTCAAGCTCCTCGCACAGGACGAAACTGTGTATCGCAAGCGGCCCTGTAAAATTGTGCTGTCCGTACAACCATACCAGGGAAACAACAACGGGCACGCACAATATGAGGGAAATGAAAAGAAACTGTTTTCCTGACTTTTGCATTATACCTCAACTACCCCGGTTTTTGGCAAGTTTTTCCCTGAAAAATGAAATTGCGCGCAAATCCAATGTCTTGAACAGGGCCGTCTCCAAGACCGGAGCCGACCCCCTCAGGCAAGAAAAAAGACAACGTATCCAGAAACAGACTCTAAAAGGCCTCCGCTGGACCTGTAATTTTTACCCTCTCAAGCATACACTTATGCAGGAAAATGAGAAAGAGGAGGATCGATTTCAGTGAAAAGTCACGATACCGCGCGAAAGGTAGCCTTGGGAGCGATGCTGGCGGCAGCGGTCTCTCTCGCGACGATGATACATGTCCCCATGCCCGGGATGCGCATCTATTTCAACCTGGGAGAAGGGGTAATCTACGTGATCGCCCTTACGCTGGGAGCCAGGTACGGCGCGTTTTCCGGCGGAATAGGCGCGGCCCTGGCCGACCTGCTGCTCGGGTACCCCTTGTGGGCTCCCTTGACGCTGGTCATCAAGGGAACGGAAGGCGCCGTAGTCGGCCTTTTGTCCAAAAAAGGCAGAAAACTTGCGATTTTCTCCGGAGCTATAGTAATGATCGCCGGATATACGATTAGCGCGGGCGTTCTCTATGGCTGGAAAGTGGCGCCCATGGAACTTGTAACCGACCTGTTTCAGACCGGTATCGGGGGCGCCTTCGCGCTTGTTTTCGTACCTATTCTCGAGAAAAGGCTTTCACCCGTTTCCAACCGTCGTCACTAAAGTTTGGCCCTCGGGGTGCCGACTCCTTTTTTTGCCATGTATCTCTCGCACACTTCCTGAATACGGGCGACTGTTTCCTGGTGTACCTCAAGGGGCATGCCGTCGACAGACGCCGTGGGAAGGCATGACAAACCGTCCACGGCCCCCCTTTTTATCATGCCTTCTATCATGGCCCTCTCTTCATCGGGGCCATGGCCGAGCCAGCGCCCCGTCCGCACCGAGAGCAAGCCAGAGAGGGCGTAAGCGCCCCAGTTGGAGACGTCCACGGGTATCACCACGTCGGCCCGCACACGGCAAAGGCACCGGGCGAAATTCGGCATCAATCTTTTGAGTTCTTCCTCCAGACACCCCATCCCCGCTTCGTTTCCGCCGTCGCCTACGGCGACCACGGGAATGTATTTTTCCATGGCCAGGCATGCCGCTTCGTCCAGGTTTGCCGTCCAGCGAGTGATGTCTTCACCGCGCATGTTGTAATAACATCCGTCCACGGCGGCTCCAAGCCTCTCCACAAAGACGAGCACATCCGGTTCGAACGAAAGGACTTCCTCCGGCGACCGCACGCAAAGGGGCGCGTCCAGGCCCAATATGTCACAACAAGCCGCCAATGGCTCCAGGTTCAGACAGTCCGTGACGGCTTTCGCCCAAACGCCGATGCGCCGCAGGGACCTGGCTAAAACGGCAGCTCCCGGGGGGCCGTCGGTCTCGGGCGCTTTTGCCGATGGAACGTAAAAACCCGTAACGACAAGGACACAGCGCGCCGATTCGAGCAAACCGGCCGCACGGATCAGGCTTTCCGCCTTGCACAAAGAAGCAGCGTTTCTTCCGGCTTTGCCCGAGGCGACTATTTCCCGAAGCGCCTGGGCGGCTTCAGCAACCATCAAATGCTCAAAACCTCCACTATCTCCATCAGCTCCGGGTCAAGGAACTTCTTTTTTTCCCATGCCAGTTCAAGCGGCACCACTTCCACCTTGCCGCACCGCGCGGCCGTCATGGTGCGTCTTTTCCCGGAAATCAAGGCGCCGACGGCGGCAGTACCCATTCTGGAAGCGAGTATGATATCAACGGCGCAGGGGCTGCCCCCCCGCTGGATATGCCCGAGCACGGTCACCCTGGCGTCGTAGCCTCCCGTGTCCTGGATGCGGTCTCTCAGCTCTCCAGCGCCCATGACGCCCTCTGAAAGCACTATAAGCGAATGGGTCTTCCCTTTTTGCCTGGCCGCATGGAGCTTGTCCACCAAACGGCCGAGGCTGAAGGGGACCTCCGGCACCAAAACCGCTTCAGCGCCGCCCGCCACGGCGACGTCAAGGGCGATGAAGCCCGAGCGCCTTCCCATTACCTCCACGATAAAGAGGCGATCGTGGCTGGATGCCGTGTCGCGCAGCCTCATTACGGCATCGAGCGCCGTCTCTACGGCGGTCCGAAACCCTATGGTAAGGTCAGTGGCGCCTATGTCGTTGTCGATAGTACCCGGAATGCCCGCCACGGCTATGCCTCGTTTTTCAAGTTCCGCGGCCCCCCTGAAGGAACCGTCCCCGCCGATGACTACAAGGGCTTCTATGCCCAGCGCCTGGAGATTTTCCACAGCCTTGCCCATACCTTCTTCGGTCTGAAACCTTTTAGACCGGGCCGTCTGCAGGATCGTGCCCCCCCGGTGGATTATGCCGCCCACGTCCCTGGCGTGAAGGGGCCTTATGTCATTATCGATAAGTCCTTCAAAACCGCGCATGACGCCGAAAACCTCGAGGCCTTCCGAAATCGCGGTGCGAGCCGTTGCCCGGATGGCGGCGTTCATGCCCGGCGAGTCTCCTCCGCTGGTGAGTACAGCGATGCACTTCATAGCCTTCACCCTTTGAAATTCGTATTTTTGTTCATACTACCATGCGCCTTTCCTCAAAAACAAGGCACGCGTTCTTTTGAAGGGAGATTTTAAAAGATATGAGTTTAAGGTCCTTTCACCGCTAATGGCGCATGAAAAAGGGCGGCGATTTACGCCGCCCTTTACTTTTCTTTATTATCGGTTTTGCTCCTTTGGCCTACTGCCTGAGTTCCTCCAGGCGCTCTTCGACCTTCTGGATCTCCGCGTTGATCTCGGCAAGCTGTGCTTCCAGATCCCTTTTCTCGCTGTTGAGGTTTTCGAGCCTCTTTATGAGCCGGTCGGCCTCAAGGCGCCGCATTGCCTGGCCTTCAGAGAAACCAGAGGCAGTGTCCTTGTTGGTATCCCAGAAAAACTCCACTGTCTTGCCCAGAGTCTGGGAACTGATGCCGCCGTTTATCATAAGGCGTATCGTATTTGTCCCTTTCAGGATTTCGTTGCCTTTCTCGTCGTAGCGTGGGAAATACACCAATCCGTCTCTTTTTCCGACCAGCTTGAAGTTAAAGCGCTTTTCGTAGTCCACGGGCTTGTAGGTCTTGTTTCCCACCCAAAGCGTTACCTGCTCGTCGAAGGGGGCCATGTGCATGGACGGTCCGCGGTTGTCGAATTCTATGTGAAAGGGGATGTACTCTTCGAGACTCAAGGAGCTCAAAAGCCTGTACTTGTAGTTTTCCATTTCGTCCCGGGTCCACAGGTTTTCCTCGGCCTGTTTCTGGATGAGGGCGTCTATGTATTCGTTGGCGTAGTAAGTGACGGTAATTCTCAGTTCCGCCTCCAGGTCCGACTTATAGGTATTTCGCCTTGTCCATTTCTCTATAACGCTATCGTAACTGGCCGAAAAAGCCACTACCGTAAAAGTGACGATAAAAAGCGTGACAAAAGTCACTATGAAAATGTTTTTCCTCATAAAGGGCCCTCCTTGAAATGCGGTTCTTTAGTGTTCGTGGCAATTATACAACAAGCCGACCCACAAAACGCAAGGCTTTTTGAAACCATGCTTTATACAAGAAGATGCCCTGCGTCATAAACGTTTGCGTGATTATTAACCCCAAAAATATATAAAGCCACTAAAAAAGGGAGGGCCGTAGCCCTCCCTTGGGTGCCGCAAGTTTACCCTTTGTACGATTCTAGAACCATACGTGGGTACGGAGCCTGATCATGCTGTCGTCATCGCTTATATCATAGCTGGTGTCGTCGTAGGAGAGCTCGAACTTGATGCTCGGCGTGTACCAGTAGGCTACACCAAAGGTGTAGACTTCCGCGTTTTCAAAGCCGTCGTCTATGTCGATGTAACGCTGGAAGGTAGCCCACTTGTCGTTCCATTTCTGGTCTGCCCTTACGAAGAGCACGTCCGTATCCTTCTGGAAGTTACTTACGTTGTCTTCATACGCCCACAGAACGGCATTACCCCAGTCCGCGTATGGGTCGGCGGTGTCAATATGGAAGCCCTCTTCGATGTCGGCGTATTCAATCCACAGACTGGTGAAGCCCAAGGCCTCCTGGCTAATTTCGAGGACTCCGTGGAGTGCGCTGGGATCGTCTGTCAACGCACCGCTGTCAACTGTAACCGCTTTGTCGAAGTCCTGCATCATGTAACGTCCGCGGAGCTGGATGTTGGGAGTGAAGTTGACGTAGGCCTGGGCCCAGTAGACTGCCCAGTCGTTGGCATAGCCAAGCCAGGTCTCGTCGTAGTCTTTCATGAGACCAACAAGGCCCATACCGAACTGCTCGTTAAAGGCGAACTTGAGCCTCATGCCGTAGAAGTAACCTTCGCCCCAGTCGCCGTAGGTGCCGGTGTCGAATTCATCGAATTCTTCTTGTTCGCCATCCATGTGGGCCACGAAAGCGTCGAACTGGCCGGTGGAGAAGGGCTTGCTCCAGTAGAACCCGACAGGCGTCTGGTCGGTAAACCACGCGTCGTTGTCGATGTACCAACCGTCTTCGTCTTCCCAGTCGAAGTTCCACTTACCGATATTGGCTGTGCTATCCCAAGGCATCTTGATGGTCACATAGTACCGCTGCCATGACATGTCTGTGTCGCCGGATTTGCCAATACGGGCAGTGAATGTTAACTTGTCGTCGACCTTCTTCCGCATGTAAATGCGGTAACGGTTCAGGTTGAAGTCCGTATCGCCCGTGAGGCCATAGGCGCTATCCTTGTCTACGCCATCGTTGTCGCCCCACTTGGCGTCGAGGCGCAATTCGCCCCAGAACTTCCATCCGCCGATGTCTTCCTCAAGTGTGCTCACCCTGCCGTCGAGGTCCTCGACCTTGACGCCCAATGCATCGAGCTCGTCCTTGAACTCGACGACGAGCCTCTTGAGAAGCTCGAGGTCTTCCTTGCTCGCCTTGTTCATGTCCACGTAGGCGAGAGCCCTGGCCACGATGGATGCCATCTCGTACCTGGTGGCCTTCCACTCGCCCTTGAAGGCGCCGTCGGGATATCCGGTGACGATGCCTCTGGCGGCGAGCTGGCTGACCGCGTCATAGGCCCAGTGGTTCATGGGAACGTCCATGAACGGGTTGGCCGCAAAGGCGGGAGCCGCGAAGGCTACCAACGCCGCAACTGCTACAAGCGCAACAAATTTCTTCATAGTTATGTTACCCCCTTGATGTGTATTGGCCCTGACACATCAAAGCGGCGTTCGTCCTGAAGTATCCACGTTTCCTTCCTGACTCGCTTTCCGCTTTTTTAAGTGTCTTTCAGGCCTTCTCCATCCTGCTTGCCCTTTTTGGCTTTCGGGGGTCGCACCTCCTTTCTTCGCCTTCGGGGTCGCCGCAGGAACAAGAGACAGTATTGTGGGGTGCTTCTTGTTCCACCGGGAATTTTGACCTATCGCGCGCAGGAAGTCAAGACCTGTTGCGAAAGTCGACTCGCCCGGCCATCGAGCCTTAATAAAATATACCCTGTTGGCTTCAAATTGTAAAGCACCTTTTGCGCTCTCACCGGCTGCCCGGGACTTTTACCGTCAATCGGACAAAAGCCGCAAGATGCCCGTGGTGCTTTTTCCATCCATTACCGAAACTATCTCGACACGCCCACCGTATTCCTCTACCACTTCCCTGCCGACTACGTCTTCGGGCCTGTAGTCGCCGCCTTTTACGAGCACCGCAGGCTTCACGGCGCGAATGAGCTCAAGCGGAGTGTCTTCGTCGAATATAACCACCAGGTCCACGCACTCAAGGGCACCAAGAATGCGGGCACGGTCGTTTTGGTTCATGACGGGGCGGTTTTTTCCCTTGAGTCGCCTCACCGATTCGTCGGAATTGAGGCCCACCACCAAGCGGTCCCCGAAAGATTTCGCCCTTTCAAGACAATGGACGTGCCCGGCGTGCAGGATATCGAAACAGCCGTTGGTAAAGACAACTTTCCTGCCTTCCTGTTTCCAGCGGCGGACGATCTCCACGGCTTCTTCAAGGTTTTGGATCCTGGACGCAGTCCGCGAGGTACCGTCAAGTTCCGCAAGCAGCTCCTCCGCCCCTATGGCGTAGGTCCCGGCCTTGCCCACCACGAACCCGGCAGCCCTGTTGGCCGCGCGTATGGAATCAGCGACAGCGGCCCCTGCGGAAACAAACGCCGCCGTCACTGCCACCACGGTGTCTCCGGCACCGCTTACGTCAAAAACCTCCCGCGCGAGGGCGGGCTCATGCAAGACAGCTTCTTCGAAAAAAAGCGTCATGCCCTTGTCGGACCTGGTCACCAAAAGGTGGGCAAGGTCCCACCTGTTTTTAAGCCTTAGCCCCGCCTCTTCTACGGCTCCATCCTCGTTTGGGACCGTTTCGCCCAGGGCCTGTCCCAGTTCGTTGAGGTTGGGCGTAACCATCCAGGCTCCCTGGTACCTCTCCCAGTCGGGGCCCTTGGGGTCGACGATTACGGGGATCCCGGCCTCGCGGCAGAGGTCTATAACCTTGCGACAAATTCCGGGCGTGCATACCCCTTTGCCGTAGTCGGAAAGGACCACAGCTCCTACGCCTTTTTCTGTCTCTTCTTCGACTTTAGCCAGAAGCCTTTCTTCTTCCTTTGTCTCGAGCGCGTTCGTTTCTTCAAAATCCAGGCGCAGCATCTGCTGCCTCGCCGAGATTATCCGCGTCTTCGTGGTTGTGACCCTGGCTGTTTCGAGCAGACAACCGGCGTTTATGCCCTTTTCTTCGAGAAGCTCCTTCAGCATGAAGCCTTCCGGGTCCCTGCCCACCGAAGCCGCCAGAACGACGCCGCACCCGAGGCGAGACAGGTTATTGGCCACGTTGCCCGCTCCACCCAGCCCGTTGGAACTGGATGTGACGTGCACCACGGGTATGGGAGCTTCGGGAGATATGCGCTCTACGGCCCCCCTGTAGGTTCGGTCCAGGATCAGATCCCCCACGACGAGGACCTTGACGTTTTGAAGCCCCGCCCGCAGGATGTCCCGCGGCAGAAGTCCGTGTGCCATCTCAGTCGTCCTCCCCGAAGAGGTAGCCGTCCTTTTCAAAAAGGAGCTTTACGTAACGCTCGACGGCGACCTCGAGGTTTTCGAAATGTTCGATGTACCCAGAGCTTCTGAGGTTTGCGAGGTCGGCTTCTGTAAAATTCTGGTATTTGCCCTTGAGGTCATCGGGGAAAGGAATGTACTCGACGGTCCCGCGACCCATGGCGTTTATAACCGCCATGGCAAGGTCACGGAAAGTCCTCGACCTGCCGGTTCCGCAGTTGAAAATGCCCGAGACGTCGGGGCGCTCAAGGAAAAAGAGGTTCACCTTCACCGCGTCATCCACATATACAAAGTCTCGCCTTTGCTGTCCGGGCCCGTAACCGCCGGATCCCTCGAAAAGATTCACCTTTCCGGTGTTTCGTACCTGGTGAAAGGCATGGAACACCATCGAAGCCATGCGCCCCTTGTGCGCCTCCTGGGGGCCGAAGACGTTGAAGTAGCGCAGGCCCACCACCTGGCTTTTCGCATCGGGCAGGACCTTCCTGACATGGCAGTCAAACAGGTACTTGGTAAAGGCATAAAGGTTCAGTGGAAACTCGCACTCGCCTTCTTCCCTGAAGCCCTTTTTCCCCAAACCGTACACCGAGGCGGAGGAGGCGTATATAAAGGGAACGGCCCGTTTCAGGCAAAAATCCAAAAGGTCTCTGGAGTACCGGTAGTTATTTTCCATCATGTAACGTCCGTCGGTATTAAGCGTGTCCGAGCACGCCCCCTGGTGAAAGAGGGCTTCTATTTTCTTTTTGTCGAAAAGGCCTTTGACAAGGGCTTCCCTGAATTCGCTTTTCTCAAGGTAGTCGGAAAACTCAAGCCCCCTCAGGTTCTTGAACTTTCCCGAATTACCCATGCTGTCGACGACGAGTATGTCGCTTATCCCGCGGCCGTTGAGCCCCGCCACCAGGTTGCTTCCTATGAACCCGGCTCCGCCGGTGACGATTATCATGGATTTACCCCCCAGTCGGCGGCAACTCCGAAAAGAATCTCCTCCACGGCGGCGCAAAGGGCATGTTCTATGGCAAGGTGCGTGTTCTGTATGACCGCCGTATCGGTGGAATCCACTTCGAGCGAAACGTCGCAGAGCGAGCCTATTGCCCCGCCCCTTCGGGTAAGGGCGACGGTTTCAAGGCCAAGCTCGCGGGCCCTTGCAAGGGCCCTTTTTACGTTTTCGGAACCTCCGCTGGTGCTGATGCCCATCAAAACATCTCCCGGTTTCCCAAAGGCTTCCACCTGGCGGGCGAAAACGTCCTCGAAGCAGTAATCGTTGACGAAAGCCGTCAGAAAGGACGTGTCCGTGGTAAGCGCCAAAGCCGGCAGGGCCTTGCGCTTCATTTGCGGCCGCAGTCGGCAGACGAACTCGGCGGCAAGATGCTGGCAGTCGGCGGCACTGCCCCCGTTTCCGCACAAAAGAAGCTTGAAACCTCCCCGCATGGCATTCGCTATCAACTCCACGGCGCTTATGAACGATTCGCTTTCACGACTTGAAAATTCGTCGAGCGCCCGGGCTGTTTCAGCCATGGATGTTTTCATTATCCCTTTAAGCATTTTCCCCGTTTCGGGTCTCATCGTTTTCCCCCGCAATCCAGCCCCTTATGATTTCCGCGACCTCGGCAAGGTCATCGGCCGCCGCATCCCACAGGGGAGTTTCCGCTTTTTCGGTTTCGGCACCATAACCTGTACGGACCAGTATACCCCTCGCTCCGATCACCCGGGCAAGTTCCATGTCGGATTTTTTATCGCCCACCACAAAAGACCGCGCCAGGTCGATGGAAAGTTCCCTGGCCGCACGTTCTGCCATGCCCGGTGAGGGCTTTCTGCAGGGGCATCCTTCCCACGGCGCGTGGGGGCAGAAGTACGACGCGTCCACGGCGGCCTGCCTTCCCTCGAGCAAGGCGAAAAGGCGTGCCATCACCTTGTGGTAATCGGCCTCGGCGTAAAAACCCCTTCCTATGCCGGACTGGTTTGTAAGTATTACCACCTTGAGCCCCAGCGCCTTGAAACCTGTGACGCCTTCGGCCGCTTCCGGCAACAGAACAACGTCCTCGGGCCTGTAAATGTAGCCTTTTTCCTCGATCAACGTGCCGTCCCTGTCAAGGAAGACAGCTCTTTCAAGCTTTATTGCATCAGCCGCGTTTTCTGTATCCTGCAATGACATTACCCTCTCAATCCCGGCTATTCAAGGCGGCTTTCCTGGACGACTTCCCGGTAGACTTCAAGCGTTTTCTCCACCATGGCATCCGCGGTAAAACGTTTGCTCCTTTCAAGGCTCAGCCGGGAATATTTCTCCCGCAAGGATGCGTCGCGGGCGACTTTTTCGAGAGTGTATGCCAAGGCTTCCGTATCGCCTCTTGTGACCAGGATACCGTTATCGTCTATCACCTCTGACAGGGCTGGTTCTGCGTAAGCTACCACAGGAAGCCCGGATGCCATGGCTTCCACCGCGGAGAGGCAAAAACCTTCGGCTTTCGAGGGCAGACAGGCCACGTCGAGAGAACGCCAGAAAGAAAAGATATCTTCGGGAGGGACAAATCCGGTGAAAACGACTTTGTCTGCGATACCCAGATCCGAGGCCAGTTTTTTCATCGGCTCCAGCGTTTCGCCCGTTCCGCCCAATATCAACTCGCAACGAATGTCGGGGCTCATTCTAGAAAACGCCAGCAGCAAATCGGCATGGCCTTTTGGGTCCTTGAACGTCGCCAGAAGGCCTATCCTTATCACACCTGTATTCTTTGGGACAAGCGGCACCGCTTCAATGGCTCTTTCGGTGTTTATTCCGTTATGGACCACCCAGGTTCTTTCTACCCAGGGCATATTTAGGGTTACGTATTCCTCGATTACCTTCGAGACGCAAATGATACTTTTATGAAGCCGGTAATGCCTGGGCTTGTGATAGGAGTGCATGTGGCATATCAGACGCTTACGGGGTAAACCGGGCGAAATTTTTGCGGCATAGCCGGAAACTCTGGCCGCGCGTCCAAGATGCACGTTTACAATGTCGTAGTTCCTTAGGGCATGTACAAAGCGGGCCGTAGTGAAAGGTTCATAATCGTTCAGAAACGGGACGACCTTCACTTTGACGTCGTCAATCAGCTTTTCTGATAAAAAAGACCCACGGCGCACCCACACCTCGACATAGTGCCCCCGTTTCGCCAGGCCATTTGCGAGTTTTACCACCACGTTTTCGGCCCCGCCCCAGCCGCCGGCGTCTATTGCCTGGATAATTCTTAAACCGTCAGGCTTCTTTCTGTTTTTATTCATCTGAATCAACAAGATTTGGACCTTTTCTCTCATACAAAAGAGCATTAGTATAACCCATTCCCATCAGAAGACCCAGGCTTCCCCAGATAAGCGGTATCAATTCTTCAAAAAGAGGGGCTACCTCTACGAGACCGTATACATAACACACGGAGAATATTCCCAGGACGGACAAGGGAAATGCCAACGCCTTCTCTCTTCTGTAGCTGTACAATACGCATCTCAGAGCGCTAAGCAAAAAACCTATGAATGCCACACCGGCAATAAGCCCGTGCACAGCCATCTGGTGCATCCAAAGGGAATGAGTATGCGCATAGGAACTTTGCAGACCCAGTTTTATGTCAGGGCTGGCCTTCAAAATTTCACTGCTTATTTCCGGAAACTTGCCTGACCCTATCCCCAAAAGCGGATACCGCGAGATAATTCTTGCCGTGGCTGTCCAAACCGTTTCCCTTCGGTTCAAAAGTTGTCTCCAAAAATCTATGGAGACAAAATCTACAGACTCAAGGCTCTTTAATATCTCTTCGTTAAAGGAAAAATAAAGTGCGCCGCAGAAAAAGATGACGGCGAGAACCACCATGCTTTTGCTGTTATCGGAAAAAATAGTCAAAATAAGACATACAACGATCAAAACAGGCAGCAAGGCTTCGGAAGTCGAGTAACGGATTATTCCGGACCCTGCCCAGACCACACAGGCCAAAAAAACCCATCGCACGCCGGTCATCCGTAAAGGTGTTTCCATAAAAAAGGCAAAGTTGACCACTCCTGCCAAAGTTACAGCGCTGAAGAGTATATTTGAATTAACAAAAACCCCACTACGATAACGGTACATACCGGCATATTGCATTTCCAAAAGAAGAAGCAAGAGAACAGTCCAGCAAGCAATCCATCCTGCATAGGTGGCAATCACCTTTTTATGCGGATACTTTATTGCGACAAGAGCGCCGGTTAACAAGAAAAAACCTATGACAAGGTTGTACGAAACTCCCTCCAGATGCGTCCACTTTCCGCCATTGACGGCGTCCGAAACAATCACAAAAAGCATGAAGACCGTGTAATAAAACCAGACATAAAGGTTCTGGCCACCACGAAAGATTCTTGGCAACACTCCAGGTTTTTTCCTAATATTCACAAGCACCCAGCCAAATAGCACCAACACAGGCAATGCCGCGTACCCCACCCCGAAAAGACTTACTCCAAGGCAGAGACAAAAAACGTGCAGAGGCCAAACTCCCACCTCTTTTTTTAATATTTCCGGGACATTTTCAATAAATCGGAAAACCAAAGGTGAGTTCCTCTTATCGTGATTGGTCATTTCCAATAACAACCGCCGTTTCTATTTATCTATTTAATTAATTCTTATCGACCAGCACTTTTACTCCTCGCGTCATATTGTAGCTTGACCAATAATGGATCGATATACTTTTTCCATGCCTTCCACCATAGCCCCGACGGTGAACCGCTTGCTCCTGGAAATAGCGAGACTGCCAAACTCCAAGCGTTTCTCCCTGTCTTGAATAATTTCACCAAGGGCTTGTCCCAGTTTTTGTATATCTCCCACGGGTACCACAAGCCCTGTTTCTCCGATGACTTCCATAACCGCTGGATCGTCATAAGCGACGACAGGTAAACCCGCAGCCATGGCTTCCAAAACAGAGAGGCCGAACCCCTCGCCGTAAGTAGGGAAACAAGCAATATCCACGGTCTTCCAGAACGAAAACGCCTGTTCGGGAGGTACGAAACCTAGAAATCTTACTCTTTCGGCTATCCCCAATCCTGCCGCCAATCTCTTCAGATCTTGCGAAAATTTTCCTTCTCCCCCCAGGAGCAATTCTACTTTTTTACCAAAAGATCCCAGGCTCTTTACGGCTTTTACAAGATCCGGCTGGCCCTTTTTTTCGCTCATTCTTGCGAGATAGCCGATCCTGATCTTTCCTGAGGGGGGCAAAAGAGGCCTGGCGGTTTCCGCATCATCCAGGTCAATACCATTATAGACCTGCCATGTGCGGATCCAGGGTATCCTTGTATTCACATAACGTTCTACAGTTTTGGAAACACATACACCCTGACTATGATTTTTGTAATGTTTGGGATTTACTATAGCGCTGTGGAAATGACATAAAAGCTTCGTCCGGTATTGAGGCGGCAAGAACCTGGTTGCCATCATTGACAACACTGCAGCATGAGACAAATGCACGTGAACTATGTCGTACTTCCTAAGAGCAGTGCAGAATTTTATCATGGAAAAAAGATCCCCGTCATTCAAAAGAGGGACTTGTTGTATTTTTACATCCTTATGCACCCTTTTTTTGAAGATCTCCTGGCAACCGCCTTTTTTTGACGTCCACAGGGTTACCTGATGACCTCTTTCAGCTAAACCGGAAGCGAGTGACGCAACCACTGTTTCCGCGCCACCCCAACCTCTGCCGTCAATGGCGTGCAAAATCTTTAGCAACCCGAACACCCCTGTAAAGACATTTTTAAGGTATTGCTTATTCTTTACACTTGACGTTTATATCGGTTGTAAAAGACCCCCGGAAGATGGAGTGCCATAAAACACTTTAACGCAAGCTCCGGAGTCTGCAGAAACATTTTTTTGCCTCTTCGCAACGCTTCTTTTGTGGCACCTTCGCTTATATCCCGCCAGAAGAAATCTTTTAGACCGTAAAGAACATAGTTGCGTAGCCGCCGTATGGTATAACGAGGGACAACTTCATTCCGAAGCAGTGAAAGCAGATCGTTCCCTCTTTCTCCTTGCTCCTCCAGATATTCTATGAATTTCTCCGGATCCAGCCAGCTTGAAGGCGGGAAACGCCCTGGGTCGAAAGACCTGGTTACAGAGGCGTAATGCTGCACGTAATGGACCAAAACGTCCTTGACCAGCGCGACCTTTCGGGCATGGTAAAAGGCCCTCCACCTGAACTCCGTATCTCCACCCATAGAAAGTGTTTCATCAAAATAAACGCCGTTTTCGACCAGGCAGGAACGCCTGTATGCCCCGCTGCCGGACCAGACGTCAAGTTCCTCTTTAAGAAGTTTCAGCAAGGCAAACCTGCCGTTTAAAATTTCCCCTGTTCTTTCGCAGGGTAAAATTCGCGGCCGCGATGAACCATCTTCATAAAGGAGATCAAAAGAACAACAGGCGATGTCGCAGGCTGGGTCATTTCCAACAGCCTCGACTAGTCTATCGACATATTCCCTTTCGGCAATGTCGTCGGCATCGAGAAAAATAACATATTCACCCTCCGCTGACTCGACACCCCTGTTTCTGGCAGCACAGTCACCCTTGTTTTGCTGTCTCAACACTTTCATTGGAAGGGGAGAGTCCTTTTGCAGGGTTTTGCATATTTCGGGAGTCTCGTCAGACGAACCGTCATCGACGATTATTATTTCAAAGCTTTCGGCCGTCTGGAGAAAAAGGCTTTCAACGGTGCGGGGCAATGTCCTGGCCGCATTGTAGGCGGGTATAACTACGCTTGCTTCAGGCGCTGTCATTAAGCCTTTTCCTCCTTCACGCCCTCGGTGGCGTTTTCAAAACCCTGCTTCCCTGATCTGAATGTTCAACAATTAAAAACACTTTCTTTTTTATTTCGACACTGAAACAGCATTCAAGACCGTTCCGTAAATTTCAAGATACGCCCCGGCCGCTTTGGATACATCGTTTTTGTTCGCTTCTTCTTTTGCCTGTTCGCTCATTTTATCATCCGGCAGCCGTTTCAGGGCCTTTCGCAGTGCCTCTGCAAGGGAGGGGACGCTGCCAGGTTCGGCCAGCCAGCCGTTGACGTCTTCTTTTATCACGTCAGGGGCTCCGCCACAATCAAAAGCCACGGAAGGAAGCCCCGCCGCCAAGGCCTCGAGCAGCGCTAGGCTAAAGGTTTCCGGCCCTCCTGAACCTGGAACATGATAAGAAGGCTGAACGAAAAGGTCTGCCGCCCAAAGGAAGGGACGTACATCTTCTGTGAAGGGGAAAAAGCGGACGCCAAGGCCCGCCCTGGTTCCTGTAAGCTCTTGAGCCTTTCGTTTCAAGTCTTGAGCCATCGGGCCGTCACCGACGATCCAGAGCGAAACGCGCCTTTTTGTTTCAAGGGACGAAACAGCCTCAATCAACAGGCCGAACCCCTTCCAGGGGACGAAGCGGCCCATGGCAAGGAGCAGAGTCTCGTCCTCCTGTATCCCTTCTTTTTGCCTTAATTTTTTCCCCTTTTCCGTGTCAGGCTCATATTCCTTCACGCGTATGGAATTATTGACGACGAAAAGTTTTTCATCTTCGATGCCTTGTTCTCTCATATGTCGCGCCACATCTTTTGACGAAGCCACGACGGCCGAGGCGTTTTCGTAGTATTTTTTCCTGGGGTACTTGTCCACCGTGGAAACAACCGGTATTCCAAGTTTTCGCCCCCAGTAGCCTCCAAGCGCTGCAGCCGATGAGAGCCTGGTATGAATAATATCAGGCGAAACTTCGCGAATTATCCGCCCAAGCCCCACACACAGCCATGGGCACCATGAAGCGATGGGGTTATAGGTAATGACACTAAACCCTGCGTATTCGGCCTGTTTTTTAAGAGTTCCTCCGGGTCTGCATAAAATCAGCTGCTCAGCGTTTTTATATTTCCCGGTCTCTTCCAGGAGCTGAAGCCAGGGCCTGCCCCATGAGAGATTGTTTTCGTCCACGTAATGGAGTATTTTCATCGGAGGTCTCCTTTATGGTTCACCTGTATCAGCAATTCCATGCAGGTTTCATATACACTATCTGTTTTGACATGTTCAAGGCACCGAAATACTTCTCCTTTTACACATCCTTTGTCGTTGCAAGGGGCGCAGTCGAAAGGCGCCAAAACCACACGGTGACGGTTCCCCCATGGTCCGTACCGGTCGGGACGGGAAGGCCCGTAAAGTCCAACAGTAGGTGTACCAAGAGCGCTTGCCACGTGCAGGGCCGCCGTATCTCCAGTAACAAAAAGTTTTGCCTGTTCCATGAACGCGGCGGTCAAAGAAAGCCTTTGTTTCCCGGAAAGGTCGACCACGTCGGTTTCAAGCTCGGCCGCAATGGCCCTGGCTGCCGCTTCCTCTTCCGGCGCGTAGCCCATGAGCCCCACCACGGCGCTATGCTCTTTTATGAGCCTTTTGCCGAGTTCCACACACAACCTGTGGGGAAGCCTCTTTTTCGGGTTACGGCTACCTGGATTCATCATCACGAACATCCGTTTCGCCGCGCGTTCCCGCAGTGTCCTCAATGCCTCAAGTCGGTCACGCTCGGGAATGTAAAAACGCAGCTGCCTGCTGAAAACGGGAACTCCCAAGGTCGACATGGCATAGATATTTCGCTCCGCCTCGTGCATCCTCTTGGGGAGTAAGACCTCCCGCGCCCCCCACAAGGGTTTGTAACGGCACCCGGAAAAAATCGGAAGTAAGGATGACCGGAGGTCGATTACAAGGTCGAACCCTTCTTTCCTCAGTTCCCTTATTATCTTCAGCCTGCCCGCGAGGCCCTTGTATTCTTTCGATCGGTCGTAGGTCCTTACCTCGTCCCAGAGCGGATCGCCATCTACTACGACCCTCGAAACGGGGCCGACCCATAGTACGAACCTGGCCTCCGGGAGGAAACGTCTCAGGTTCCACAACGCCGCCGAGGCGAGCAGCATGTCCCCTAGGCATGAAAGCCCTAATACGGCGACCTTTTGAATTTTTTGGGGGTCGATTTTCATAATGCACCTCTTCCAGCTAAAAGACGAACAAAATTCACGTATCAGCCCGCATTGAGACAAGACACAGCAAAGCCTTCGATACTCTTTTCGGATCGATAAGTCCAAGGCATTCTTTTTTGGGACAGTTCCACCGCTGGCAACCAGCTTCTTTGCATGAGGAAATGAAACATTTGTCCAGCCCGGCGAGCCCAACCTGCTCGGGGAGCGTCGGGCCGAAAAGTCCCACCGAAGGAACACCTACGCTATTTGCGATATGCAAAAGCCCCGTATCTCCTCCCAATACCGCATCGCAAAGGGAGGCAACAGCTGACGTTTCCAGAATTTCCAGATCACCAACCAGATTCATGACATTGGCACTTCCGACCATGTCCACGATTCGGGCGCCCATCTTCTTTTCTTCTTCTCCATGGCCCGCCAGCACTGCAGACCAGCCAGCCGAAATCATTTCTCTCAGTAGCCGTATCCAGGATTCTTCTGGCCACCGTTTGTTCTTCTTGCTCCCTCCTATGATGGAAAAAAGAACAGGTCGCCTTGTGCCCTCCAGGAGGATTCGGGCTTTATGGATTGCTTCATCCGGAAGGTACATCCACGGTTTTACGCATCTTTCAGGTTCTATACCCAAAAAGGCGGCAACGTCCCATACCCTGTGGGTGTAAACGAAACCGGCCGTTCGGTGGTTTCCAATCCTTACCGGAATCCCGGAACAAAGCGAAAGGATCGCCCCCCTGTCTGTACCCTGAAGGCAGACGAGCTTGTCGAACCTGCGCTTTCTGATTTCAATGAGTGCCCTGAAAAAGGTCCGGTTTTCTGGTCCTTCTTCCCATATCAGGACGTCGTCGACATAGGGTTGGCTCCTCACGAGCTTGTCCATGGGGCTTCGTACGAACCATGTCAGGTGGCAACGTGGAAAGGCGCTTTTCAACGCCTTCGCGAAAGGCATGGCCTTTACAACGTCTCCCATGGCGCTGTGTCTGTTAAGAAGTATCTTGTCTCCATTTGAAATGGCCACGCCTTTTTTTTTAAATTCTTCCATGAGATTCTTCCTCTTGCGAACTCGATTCGCCAGGATTCACTTTTTGTGCGGGACCGGTCTTTTCAATGCCTGTTGCATTTGAATGCCCTTTGCGCAAGATTTCCAGATACACCTCTTCTATAAGCGGGCAGGTGTCTTTCACCGTCAGCACTTTAGATCTGTCGAAAAAAGAGAAGTCCTTTTCCCCGCAAAGGATGTTGTCGATGCGCTGTTTCCAGGCTTTTGTGTCTCCTGCAGTTACCAGGCTATTTCCTCCGTCGGACGACAGTTCCCTTACCGGCGGCAAATCGGAGGCAAGCACTGGAACTCCCATGTAGACGGCCTGCATCAAGGTCAGCCCCATACCTTCGTCGAGAGAGGGAAAGAGAAAGAGGTCGCATTGTTTCATCCATTTTTCGGTGTCGTCCCTGAAGCCGTGAAAACTCACCTTCGAAGCGATACCAAGCTCCAGGGCCATGTTTTCCAGGTCACCTCGGAGGGGACCGTCGCCGACGACATCCAGTATCCAGTCCTTTTGCCGGAAATCTCCCAGGGCCTCGAGGACAACCTGAAGGCCCTTTCTTCTGGTAATCCTCCCCAAAAAAAGCAGCCTCTTTGGTCCTTTCCGGGCAGTTCCATCCCATTTCCCGTAATTCCCTGGCATTCCATTGTATATGACGTGAGATTCTTCCGGAATGAAACGCTCCAGGTGTTCCTTGACTGACCGACTTACACAGATTACGGTATCAGCGTATCTGAAAGGGTATAAAGCCCGGTTTCTCCGGTAGTTGTCATGCGCCGTAATAACCCATGGAGTTTTGCTAATCGAAGAGGCCCACCAGGTTATCCACGCTGGAACACGTGAGTGGGCGTGCAGCAAGTCATATTTATCCTGCCTGGCGAAGCGGGCTATCTTCAAGGCGCACCATGCTGCCGTAGCCGGATTTTTAAGGTGGACGAGAAGCTTGTGGTGTCTGACCCCCGGATCCAGCTGATTTTCGAGCTTCCCCCCCGCCGAAACGACGGTCACTTCGTGCCCTCTGGACGCAAGCTCGTTGGAAAGCCAGAGGACATGACGCTCAACACCGCCCTCTTCGAATTCGGGCAAAATCTGCATTATCTTCATGAGTTACCGGTTCCACCTTTTCAGTATCCACTCCGCCGCCATACGGGCCTCGTTGAAATCACCATCCGGGCGGCTTCCATCATCCACCAGGGCTTCCTTCAAACCTTCCATATCTTCAAGGTAAAGGCAAAGGCCCCGCTCCTCGAAGGATTTTATCATCATCTCGAACTTCGACGCGCCAACGAGGTGGTTTTCGCCGACGAACCCTTTCGATGATAAAAAAAAGACGAGTTTCCCAAAACAAGCCGGCAGCGACTTTTTCCTGTCCACCCTGAGGACCACCGGCCTGTGCCCGGCGGTAGCCGCCTCGGAGATCATGGACACCGAGTCCTCGGTGCACAGGATGCGACCACAGAGGCCGAGCATCCCGGGAACAGGGTTCCAGTCTTCTTTTGAAGCAAGAAGAATCATGCGGACAGCGTCGTGCGCCCGGCAAATTTCATCCAGGATTTTTTCCGTCTCCGGGAGCGTCCTCCTGGACGTCGTTATGTAAAGGTCCGCTCCGGCCTCGCTTGCTGCTTTTAGAATTTTTTTCATAAACAAATCGACCCATTCCGGCCCGAGATGATAATTTTTGTCGTCTCCTCCCACAAGGACACCCAATTTTCTTTGTCTTTTGGGGGGAAAACGCATGGCGAGTCTTTCTTTTTCCTCTTCCACCAACTGATGACAAATCATGTTTGGAGCACCGAGGGTGACATAGACGTTTTCCGACTCTTTGGGTTTGTCGTGAGAAGGGACAACGGCAAAATCGAAGGGGTCCGTCCCCAGGACGGAAGGCGTCATCACGGTACAGCATCTGGCTTTCATAAACCGGGCTAGGGCGAAGCAGTAGGGTGCTGCGGAGCTGCCGGCGGAAAGAAAAAGGGTTTTTCCCGGCGGGGTGCCCGACTTGTGCATCAGCTTTGTTACATTTTCAACGAGGCCCGATCCGCCGTTTTTTTCGAGCCAGCGACGGCAAGTTTCCACGCTGCCCGAAGGGAGCCACCTTGATGACACCTTGTGGCGCCAAAAACGACTTAAACCACGTGTTAAAGGGACTCTCAGGACCTCTACCGGGACATCTGAGCCCGAAAGCCACGAGGCAATCCCCAGGGACTGGTTTTCATGCCCCTTGATGCCGTCGGAAAGAACAAAAATTGCGGCGGGACCGGCGATCTCTTTTTTGTCCCCATGCGCCCCGCCGCGTTTTTCCTTCATTTTACCTAAAGCGCCGCCTTGAAACCGGCCCTGACAGCCTTTTGCATCCGCTCGATCCTGGCGTCGTCCATGAAGATATCCATACCATACACCACTGCGCGGTCGAGGATTTCATGGGTCCTCGGCCATTCAACCGGCCTGTAGGAAGGCATTTCTCCGGCATAGGGACAGTCGTAGGGACAGCGGATCCTGCTGTAATAGGCTCCTTCCCGAAGCGTTTTCCAGTGGCGGGCATAGTGCCACGTGTTGCCCGAAAGGATGCCGCAGGGCTCTCCCGCTTCCCCCGAGGCCTTTTGGAAGTCCCTGGCGCTTTCGGCGTCGGGCATCAAAAAGACAAGCTGGGTGGCTATTTCCCCCCCGCGGTCCGGCAGGTCCCTGAGCTCTACGCCCTCGGGGATCTTGACGCCTTCGAGTATCTTTTTTTTGTTGGCCTTGAGCTGATCTATAGCTCCGTCCAGCTTTTCGAGCTGCACCAGCCCAAGTGCCCCCTGGATTTCGCTCATCCTGAAATTAAATCCGAGACAGGCCTTGCCCTCTGCGCCCCTGGGAATATCCATGTCGTGGATGTGCCCGTGATCGTGATAATAGCGCGCCCTGTCGTAAAGTTCTTCGTCATCGGTCACTATCAGTCCGCCTTCGCCGACGGTCAAAAGCTTGTAGGGGTCGAGGCTGTAAGTCCCCCAGTCTCCGAGGGTCCCCACGGGGCTGCCCTTGTAGGTTGCGCCCATGGCCTGGCAGGAATCCTCGAACAAGAGCAACCCGTATTCGTCGCAAATTTCCCTGAAAGCCTCCATGTCGGCAGAGGCCCCGAACATGTGGACAGGCATTATGGCCCTGGTTTTATCGGTTATAAGTTCTTCCACCGAGCCGGGGTCGAGGTTGAGGCTTTCGTCTATCTCCGCCAGGACCGGCACCGCCCCGCACTCCAGTATGGCTTCAATACTGGCTATGAAGGTAAAAGACGAGGTTATGATCTCGTCCCCGGGCCCTATCCCGGAAGCCCGCATGGCCACGTAAAGGGCCGCCGAGCCGCTGCTTACGGCCTGGCAATATTTCGCCCCCATCTTGTCTGCCACGGCACGTTCGAACTCGGCCACACGGTAAATGCCGCCCCGGATATCCTGAAAGGAGTACCTGTGGACCATCTTCCGCTTTAATACATCGGTAACCGCGTCGATTTCCCTCTGGTCGAAAAGCTCAAAACCGGGCATTACGCCATCGCCTCCTTGTATATGTTCACGCAATCCTCAGTCGTCATCTCTCTGGGATTGTTCTCCATGGGCCTTGAAACGGCCATTGCTTTTTCCGCGAGACCTTCCAGACTTTCCGGCGTAATTCCGACATCGAGATCCTCGAGGGTGGCCGGAAGCTCCAGGTCGAAAACCAGTTCCTCCAGAACGTCGGCGCAAAGCTCGGCCCGTTCAAAAAGCGGGTCGCTTTCGTCCTGGGCGTACCCGAGAAGCTCCGCGGCGGCGGCATATCGCTCGGGAGCGGCCTGGCAATTGTATCGCGCCACATACGGAATCAAAAGCGCGTTGCCCACACCGTGCCCCACACCGTATACCGCGCCAAGTGGATAGGAAAGAGCGTGACAGGCGCCGACGCCGGCATTGGCAAGAGCTATTCCACCGTAAAGGGCAGCCAGCATCATTTCGCTCCTTGCCTCGATGTCGCGCCCGTTTTTCACGGCGACCCTTATCCATCGTCCGATCCGGACCAGCGCTTCCTCCGCGAACATATCACTGAAAGGAGAAGCCTGGCGGCCTACATAGGCCTCGAGGGCGTGGATCAAAGCATCCATTCCAGTGGCAGCCGTTACCCCAGGTGGCATGGTTACCGTCAGTTCGGGGTCCAGGATGCTGTAATCTGGAAAGAGTTTTTCGTCGTTTATACCGCCCTTGAATCCGTCGCTTTTCCTTATGAGAACGGACGTAAAGGTTACCTCGGAGCCAGTTCCGGCTGTCGTTGGGATCATAATCTTGGGGACACCAGCCTTTTCGACCAGTCCAAGCCCCTGGTACCTGGCGGCCGATCCCTCGTTGGTCACCAAAACACCCACGGCCTTGGCCACATCCATGGAGCTCCCACCACCGAGCCCCACCACCAGGTCGCAACTTTTTTCCCGCGCGAGCTCGGCCGCCGCGTCGGTGGTCTCCACCGATGGTTCAGGTTCAACCTCGGAGAAAACCCACGTCTGGATCCCTGCGTTTTTAAGCAATTTCTCTATTCGCTCGGCGGTCTTCATTTCCGCAAGCACGGGGTCGGTCACCAAAAGCGCCCGTTTTCCCCCGGTTTTTTTCGCGACTTCCCCCACCTCCGAGACGGCGCCGCATCCAAAGCGGATCCGCCCGGCGACAAACATATCGAAAGCCATACCAGCTCACTCCTTATCTTTTATGGTCTGCTTTATTATCTCCCAGGAACGGGCCGATGATCCGCCCAGTCCTTCGACATAGTCTTTCCCGCTGACGGCTTTTGCCTGTCTTTTGCCGTCATTCAGTATTTCAAGCCATGAACTAGCAAGCTCCATTGGCTCTTTTACTATTTCCGCAGCGCCTCTTTTGGCGAGCTCCGCCGCCGCATCGGAGAAGTCCTCCATGTGGGGCCCATGCTGTATGGGTATCCCCCAGGCGGCGGGTTCAAGTATGTTCTGCCCGCCTTTCGGTACAAGGCTCCCGCCTATAAAGGCCGCTTTCGAAAGAGCATAAAGCTCAAAAAGCAGGCCCACCTCGTCTACAACCATGATATCCCAATCACCGGGCTTGACGGTTTTCGAAAGAACGGCTGTCCTTTCGCTCATCCTTGTGGCCTCCCGCACCACCTGGTCAGAGCGTTCCGGATGGCGGGGGACGATAACCAGTCGAGCTTTTCCTCCCGCTTCGCGAACGGCCCGAAAGGCTTCCAGCACTACTTTCTCCTCTCCCTCGTGGGTGCTGCCGGCCAAAAGAACCGGAAGCCCCGAGCCGTTCAGCCTCAGCCTGAGGCTTTCCGGGTCAGCCTGTTTTCTGCGCAAGAGAAGAGCATCCACCTTGCAGTCTCCCGTCACCGCAATCTTTTCTTTGGGCAGGCCCAGGTCCTTGAGCCTGCAGGCGTCGTCCTCCCCGCGTACTATGATCTTTTGGAAAGTGCCCAGAACGTCCTTCCAGAATTCCCGGTTTCTTAACGCCTTCCTGAAAGAGCGTTCCGAAAACCTGCCGTTTGCGATATATGCAGGCACCCCATCCGTTGAGAGCTTCTCGAGAAAACCGGGCCATATTTCGGTTTCAACGGTTATATAGGCACGTGGCGACACTCGCTTCAAAGCCCGCGAAACGACCCAGGGTACATCCCACGGATAATAGGCCATGACGTCCGCGTCGTCACCCACCAGGCGCCTGGCCATGGCTTGCCCTGTAGGAGTCACGGTGGTCAGGAAAAGACCTTCCTTCCAGTCCTTGCGTATTTCCTTTATCAAGGGGAAGGCAGCCTGCACCTCGCCCACCGAAACGGCATGAACCCAAAGGGGACGTCCTTTTTCTTTCAGAAAAACCAGATCGGATGCCTCGTAAAGGCCCATCCGCTGTCTGAAGCCCTTGCGGTACCTGAAGGCCAGGTAGGGGAAGGAAGCAAGGTAGATGGCGCTCATCAAAAGGCCGTAGGCTTTCCTGTTCAGTCTAGGCCACCCCGGCTTTCAGAAGCTCGTGCAGATGTACGATGCCACAGAGTCGCCCGTTTTCCTCAACCAAAAGGCACGAGATTTCCTTTTCCTCCATTATGTGAATCGCCTCGGCGGCCAGCTTGTCGGGTCCTATGGTCATGGGAGATTTCGTCATAACTTCGTCGATCGACAAATCGATCCCCTCGACGCCTCTATCCTCCAGGAGCCTCCTCAGGTCACCGTCGGTAAAGATGCCTACTATTCTGTCCGACTCGTTCACCACTGCCGTCGCCCCGTAACCTTTGCTGGTTATCTCGAAAAGGGCCTCACGCACAGAGGCTTCGAAGCTAACCCGGGGCACACGTTCACCCGAAGCCATTACATCCCTTATCCTGAGCAGAAGTCTTTTCCCAAGGCTTCCACCAGGATGAAAAAGGGCGAAATCCTCCTTGTGCAGTCCCCGCAGTTCGGTGACCATACATGCCAGTGCGTCTCCGACGGCGAGCTGGAGCGTCGTGCTGGTGGTGGGGGCAAGGCCCAGCGGGTCGGCTTCCTTGTCCACGCCGGTGTTTATGAAAAGGTCCGCTTCCCGGGCCAGACGCGATTCGGCGTTTCCTGCCATGGCGATCACCGAAGCACCTATCCTCCTGAAAAAAGGCAACACCTCTATGACTTCCCTGGTCTGCCCGCTGTTGGATATGAACAGGCCCACGTCCTCCCTGCAGACCATTCCAAGGTCCCCGTGAGAAGCCTCGGCGGCATGCAGGAAAAAAGAAGGGGTTCCCAAAGAAGCCAGCGTCGCGGCGATCTTCCGTCCGATGAGACCCGATTTCCCCATCCCCACGACGACGACCCGCCCCTTGCAGGAGTGTATCAATCTGGCAGCTTCCACAAGCTCGTCTCCGAGCCTTTCGGCTGCCTTTTCCAGCTCTGCTGCCTCCATGCGGAGAATTTTCCTCCCCGCTTCAAGCAGATGTCCATCGTGAACGTTACGGCTTTCCCTTTCCCTCGGAAGACACAACATCACAAGGCCTCCTCTTCGGAAAGATCCACAAAACCAAGATTTTTGGCCACATCATGCACCTCGACGATCTGTTCCAAAAGGCCTGCGAGCTCCTCGAGAGGAACCATGTTGGGGCCGTCGCTTTTTGCGTTTTCGGGCTCGGGATGGGTCTCAAGAAAAAGGGCGTCGATCCCCACGGCCGCCGCCGCCCTCGCCAGGGGAAGTACAAACCGCCTGTCTCCGCCGCTTGTAGTTCCATGCCCTCCGGGCATCTGCACACTGTGGGTCGCGTCGAACATCACAGGATATCCCAGTCCCCGCATCAACGGCAAGGAGCGCATATCCACCACCAGCTGCCCGTACCCGAAGGTGGTGCCGCGCTCGCAAAGCAAAACCTTGTCATTGCCGGCTTCCCTGCACTTGCCAGCCGCCTGGGCCATGTCCTTTGGCGCCAGGAACTGGCCTTTTTTGATGTTGACCGGTTTCCCCGTCCTTGCCGCCGCCACCAAAAGGTCTGTCTGGCGACACAAAAAGGCCGGGATCTGGAGAACGTCCACGACCTCTGCTGCAGGCGAGGCCTGATTGGGTTCATGAATGTCTGTCAGGACCGGACAGCCCGTTTTTGATTTTATCTCGGCGAGCCACTCCAGCCCCTTCTTGAGGCCGGGCCCCCTGTAGCTTTTTATGGAAGTCCGGTTGGCCTTGTCGAAGGAGGACTTGAAAATATAGTCCAGTCCAAGGCCGTCGCATACGGATTTTGCCCTGAAGGCGACCTCTAGCCCCAGGTCGAGGCTTTCGAGAACACAGGGGCCCGAGACTATAACAAGCCTTCCGTCGCCTATTACGATATCGCCCACGGCAAAGCTTTTTGTCATTGCACATCATCTCCATGCTTCCGGAGGAACCTTTCGAGGCGGGCCACATCCTCCGGCGTGTCAATTTCTATGGTGTCCCTCGCAGTCTTCACACACTGGATCCTGAAACCTTTTTCCAGGACCCTGAGCATTTCGAGGCTCTCCGTCCTTTCAAGCGGGGTCGGTTCCCAGCCGGCGAACCGAAGGAGCAAGTCCCTTCTGTAGGCATAGGGTCCTATGTGCTTATAGTAGACGGCTCCGGGATTCCGCGGATAGGGAATCGCCGACCGGCTGAAGTAAAGGGCTCTCATTTCGCCGTCGAAAACCATTTTCACTATGTTCTGGTCGGTAACCTCTGCCGGGTCTTCGATCTCTTTCGCGAGCACCGCCAGGCTGCACTCCGCGGCCGACTCCAGGCTTTCTATGAGGGGATCGATCATGTCGGGACCCACAAGGGGGTCGTCTACCTGGACGTTTAAAACGATCGGTGCCTCATCGACCCTTTCAGCCACCCATGCCACCCTGTCGCCGCCGCTCGAAAGATTCCCCGGCGTCATAAATATCTCCGCCCCTTCGGCACGTGCGACGTCTGAAATCGTCTGGTCGTCGGTCGCCACAATGACGCGATCTACCCTTTCACATCTTGCGACCTGGCGATACACCCTCGCCACCAGAGGAACGCCATTTATCTTCACCAGCGGTTTGCCCGGAAGACGGGTGCTCCCGAACCGGGCGGGAATTACCGCAAGAGTTCCCATATAATAATCGCCCCTCTAATTGTTTTCCCACTGTCGGGTCAGTTTTTCCCAAACCTTCATTCTGAGATCCCATCCAAGTTCCGCAGCCACGAACTGAACAACGCTGTCCAATGCCCCGGAAGGGCCCATCCTGGACCTGCCGGCTTTGCCCATGGCTTGTCGCCGCGAAGGCTCTTTCAGGATGGCCTCCGCCTCTTTCGCCAGAGCCTCAGGATAGGGAGCGACAAGGCTCTCGGCCTCTCCCAGGAGTTTTTTCTGGACGAGCTTTCCCTTTTCGAGGATCGAAACAACGGGTATGCCGAGGCCGGCACATATCTGGTTTGCGGTTCCGCCGAAACCCAAAACTATATGAGCCCCCCTGGCGACGTCGGCTACATCGTCGACGGTAACCGTTATCCGCGGGTTCCCGCTTTTATGAACAATGAATCCATCGCCTTCAAAGTTCCAGTCAGGACAGGCTTCGAGTATACGGTTTCTGTCCAGCGTCGCGGCCAGCACCATGACGAAAGCTGTTTTTTCCCGACCTCCAAGCAACGCCGCAGCATCCAGAAGAAGCCTGATATCGGCATAGGCCCTTTCCCGGCTACCAGGCAAAAGAAGCACTTTCCACAGGGAGCCGCTTTCGGGGAAATAGTGGGCCACACCTTTATTATCCCTTGCGAGGTCCATTATGGGATTACCCGTATAAACCGCATCGACTCCGCGACGGATGAGCTCGTCCCTGGTGCTGGGGTCCCTGGCCCACACTCGACGACACCGTCTGCGAAGGATGGCGTGTTCAAGACGCCAGTGCCCCTTGTGCATGACAGTCTTGGCCGTAGCCACAAGGACCGGCGATACCCCTTGACCCCAGAGGGTGTTGAGCAAAAGGTATACGTCCCCGACACAAAGAACCGTTCTTATGCGACCCTGAAGACCCTTCCATGCCCTGGCCTGCGTCGTTATCTGCTTCAGCAGTCCGTGTCTGAGGTCTCGCAAAAGGTCCCTGAGACGATACTTGATGACGCCCTCGCTGGGTGTGTCGGCAGGGGGGGATGCTACCGGAATGCCCCTGGAAAGGTAGGCCTTTCCCGTCCCTACGAGCGGGAAACCTTTCACGATCATTCCCGGAAAACGTTTCAATAATTTTTCCGCCAGGATCACTCCTATGGCGTCCTCGCCGTATCCATTGGAGGCTACGACCACTTTCGGTTTAAGTTCCCCGACAAGGCGGCTCAGAAACCTTTCCATGTCGTCAACTACGGTTTCCACGAGCGGCACGAATAACGGAACAGGAGGAGTCCATCCCTCCGGAAGGTTGAAGATGTCCTTTTCGGTGCAGATGAGGTAACCTGCTCCCAGCTTTTCGCAAACCTGGACCACTTCTGCCATGTCCGATGCCGTATAAGCATGATGGTCCCTGAACACTACGTGACGGGCGAGTTTTACACCCTGGTCCTCAAGGAAGGCCTGGAAGCTTTTCGGGTTGCCGATCGCCGAAAAAGCCACCGCCTCGCCTTTCGGCGGGAAGTCGGCATCGTGCCATGCCCCGTCCCATAGCGCCCATTTCTTCAGGGCCAGTCCCGCGGTAAACACCCGGTCCGCCCCGTACGCATTGGAGAGATCGGTTTTCAGGGCTTCCCTGACCTTGGGCGGTACCTGGTCGTACTTGGTTATGACGATCAGGTGAGAGCGATCGAGTGCATCCGGTTTTTCCCTGAGCATTCCCAGGGGATATAAATGACCGTTCCCCCATGGACATGTGGCGTCCACAAGCACGATGTCCACGTCACGAACCAGCCTCCGGTGCTGGAAGGCGTCGTCGGCGACAACAAGCTCGACCCCTTCGGTCGCAAGGCGCCTTATCCCCTCTAAACGGTCAGGAGAGACACAAACGGGACAGTCGGAAAGTTTCCTGGAAAGAAGGGCTGCCTCGTCGCCCACTTCGAAGCGGTCAGGCTTATCTCCGACGCGTATGAGACGTACATCACGAACTTTTTTCCCGTATCCTCTGGATATGACTCCCGTTTTAACGCCTGCGGACGTCAGGGCACGTCCCAGTAACTCCACGAAAGGCGTTTTGTTGGTCCCCCCATGGGTAACGTTGCCGACGCTGATGACAGGCACCGGCGGTTCCAGGCTTGAACGGATTCCGTGATCATAAAATGCCGTCCTGGCTGAAACAGCCAGCGAAACCACCCATGACAGGGGGGCGAGGACATGCCATGCCCGGGAGCTTTCGTCCCCTCTTATGAACCTGAGGTAACTATCCAGAAACCTGTGCATCCACATCACCGAACTGAATCGCGCAGAGTTTCGCATAGAGCCCCCCGGCTTTCTGGAGCTGTTCATGGGTCCCTTCTTCCACGACCTTTCCCTTGTCCAAAACGATAATACGGTCCGCTTCCCTGACAGTGGAAAGCCGGTGAGCTATTATAATGCTCGTCCTGCCCTTCATGGCCTTTCGCATGGCTTCCTGTATCTCCTGTTCAACGGCGGCATCAAGGGAAGAGGTGGCTTCGTCAAGGATCAGTATCCTCGGGTTTCTGACCACGGCACGCGCAATGGCCAGACGCTGTCTTTGCCCTCCGCTCAAGGTCACTCCGCGCTCGCCAACTTCCGTTTCGTATCCCTCGGGCAAACTCTCGATGAAAGGGTGAATCCCCGCGACCCTCGCCGCTTCCCTGATTAGCCCCGGGTCGGGATCCTCAAGGCCGTAACCGATGTTGAAGGCTATCGACCCTTTCAGGAGCACCGGGTCCTGCGGGACGATGCCGATCTGGCGGCGGAGGGTCTTGAAATCCAGTCGCCTCACATCCACACCGTCTATCCTTACGCTGCCATGCTGGGGATCGTAAAAACGCGGAATCATGTCGGCCAAAGTAGATTTGCCCGCTCCGGTTGGACCGACAAGGGCGACCTTCTCTCCGGGCTCAATCGAGATGTCGACGTCGCAGAGAACCCAGTTCTCGTCCCTGTAGGCGAAGCAAACGCCTTCAAAGTCGATGCGGCCGGTAATGTCCTCGAGGTAGACCGGGTCTTTCGGTGGAGTTACCTCGCTTTCGGTATCGATTATTTCAAAAATCCTGTCAGCCGAGGCCAGCCCCTGCTGCAACCGTGCAACGACCCTGGAGAAAGCCCTTATAGGCTGTACCAAAAGGGCCAGGTAGCCCAAAAAAGCCACCAGCTCTCCGGGCGTCATCTCGGCAGCGACGACGAGTCGTCCACCGAACCACAATATCACCGCAAGGGCCGCCACGAGAATGGTTTCAATGACCCCCGTCAAGGCGGCGTTGACCTGGGTTCCTTTCATGAGCGCCTTGAAATGCAGCCTGTTCTGTTCCCTGAATCTGTCGAATTCCTGGTCTTCGGTCGCGAAGGACCTCACTATCCTGACGGCCGATATCGCCTCGTAGGCGCTGGCTGAAAGGTCGGCGAGTCTTCTTTGTATGTCATGCCCCACCGCACGGAGCTTCCTTGAAGCCTTGTCGAGCACCCAGGCGGCGATCGGGATGACGATAAACGTAATGACCGTGAGTTTCCAGTTCAAAAAAAGCAAAAGGGCTATCATCCCGACAAAGCTAATGCTTTGGACGACGATGTCGATGACGACGGTGGTGATCATTTCCTGTACCTTTGTCACATCGTTGGTGATTCTCGAAATGAGTTCGCCCACCCTTGTGCCGTAAAGATACTTCAAAGACATCCTCTGGGTGTGGTCATAAAGTTCGAGGCGGATGTCCATGACCACCTTCTGGCCTACCCAGTTCATCAGGTATTGTTGCCCATAGTAAGCGGTATTTTTGGCGGCATAAAGCAGGACAAGCCCGACGGCCAGAAAATTGAGCATCATCATGTTTTTGTTGATAAGAACGTCGTCGACGACATTTTTGAGCAACCACGGCGCCACGATGTTGCATGCCGAAGCCAGAACCATGCACCCCAAGGCTGCAAAGAGCCTTGGAATATAGGGCCTGGCATAAGAAAGCAACCTGAGGTAAATGCCTTTTTTGCCCTTCATTTAAATCAAACCATCCTGATAAAGTTTTGCCGAAACCAGCGCAGCCACTTTCACGGCCGCCCCGGGACCACCCGAAAGTTCCATCAGTTCCCTTCTCTGTCGTGACCTCTCTGCGGGATCTTTTAAAAGCGCCGCAGTCATGTCAGCCAGGTCTTTCGGCGTAATGTCGCCGGTTGCTTCCGTCATTATCTTCCTGCCTGCAAGCCGGTTCGGCCAGGAAACAAACCTATGCTTTCCAGCCGCATGTCTCAAAAGTTTTTCTTTCAGCCACCCGCCGCCCGGGACCTTGCTTTCCACCAGCCCCTTGATGCCCGAGAGAGGAATTTGCCTCAAAAAAGAAAATGGAACCGCCACGATAGCAGGAACTCCCGCATGAAGCAGCTCCAGCGTGTTCGTCCCCGGTTGTGTCACTGCAAGGTCCGCCTCTTTCAGCACCACCCCCACCCCTGTTTTTACGGGGTTCAACCCGGCGCGGCGCCATATGTCCAGTTCGTCCTCTTCAGCAAAGGGGGAGAGGACCGTAAGAGTTTCGACGGAAAGCCTCTTTTCGTCAAGAAATTCCCTGAACTCTTTCAGAAACCCGAGGGACGCATCCCGTATTTGCCGACGACTTCCCGGAAAAAGCGCAAGGCGGTATGCTCCCTTTTTCTCCCAGGGAGATGGCCCCTTGTCCATGTGCATCGCGTCCGCTACCAGGTCGCCCACTATATCCGTCGCCTCGGGGACCATCTGCGGCCAGGCCGTGATGAACCGCTCGGCATGGCTCATCAACGATTTTTTCCCGTAGGAATAACATATCAACGGGGTCCTTTTACGGGCTGCGCTGAACCCGTAAAGCAGGTCGCCGCCCATCTGGAGGACCAGATCACAGTGTTCGTTCCACAAATCCCTGAAGGTCCCTAGGGAACTTCCCGCCGGCACCACACAGTCGGCCCCCAGCTTTAGGGCCACTCTTTGTTCCTGACCCGTCGCGAACTGGCATGGCAGCATCCTCACCGTTACGTGGCACCCGACGTCTTTCAAAAGCGGCACAACCGGACGAACCCAGCACCACAACTCACCCGGCCCGTTGGTCAGTATCAATACCCGTTTCACCGACCGATTACCTCCATGACCGATTCCGCCCAATCTTTGATGGCGCCTTTAGCCCCTAGCTCTTTTCGTACCTTTTCCATGAGAATTTCGATTCTTTCACGGTATCGGCCATCTTCGAAAAACCTGTCAAGGCAGGAAAGGATGTTTTCCGTCTTTGCTTTTTTTTGTAAAAGCTCGGGGAAAATTTCCTCCTCCGCCATGATATTGGGGGTTGAAATCCACCTCGTTTTCACAAAAAGCTTGTAGGCAAGCCAGGAACTGAAGGAAGCCTTGTATAAAACCACCATAAACGTACCCTGAAGCAACGACTCCACCGCGACCGTGCCGCTGGAACCGGCTGCCGCGGAGGAAAGGGCCAGAACATGTTTTCCCGGACCTTCGAAAATGTCTAAATCCCCGGCCTGCTCCATTACGAAAGACCTCGTGTCTTCAGGCAAAAAAGGCGCCAGCGAGACCAGCGGGTAAAAACCCTTTTCCCTTAGAATCCGGCCTGTCTCGATTAGAGGAGGAAGAAGACGCTTTATCTCTTTAGGTCGGCTTCCGGGAAGAAGCCCCACTACCTGTTTGCCCTCGAGTCGTTTTGCAAGATTTTCATCGGGTGTAAAACCATCGAGCTGGTCCTTCAGTGGATGCCCCACCCACCTGCTTGGTACATCATGCCTCAGAAGGTAGTCATGCTCGAATCCGAACAGTGGAAGGCAAAGGTTGCAGAAACTCCTCAGCTTCTCCGTCCGGGAAGACCTCCATGCCCAGACCGTCGGGGGGCAAAGGTATATTATTTTCCCGGTATATCCGTTTTTTCTGAGTCCCGAAATCAGGGGCAGATGGAAATCAGGGCTGTCTACTACCACCACGGCGACAGGGTTTTCCTCAAGGACTCTTTCGGTTATCTCTTTTTTGAGGCGCAAAAGCCGCGGGACCGACGTCAGCACCTCCGATATACCCATGAGGCGAAGTTCATCCATGGACCACGCTGCCTCGGCGCCGGAAGAGAGGCTATCGGGGCCGATCATGCCCCAAATACGTCCGGTAAATCCCGCTCCTCTCAGGGACCTTATCAAGGACCCTGCGTACTGATCGCCGGAAGTCTCACCACAGCTTATAAAAAGCGTTTCTACCCGATCCCCCATACCGCGATCCCTGCTTCCCGGGCTATGCGGGAGAATTCCTTCGTGCAAAGTACAATGGTGCGGCCCGCCTCGACGGCCAGACAGGCGAGCCCGGCTTCCGCCATATTTTTGAGGGTCGACGGGCCGACCGTCGGCAGATCGTACCTTTCGTCCTGGTCTTCTCTCATCATTTTGACCAGTACGCCCCTGCCTACTATGTCGCCGGCCCTTCGGATGGTCATGTCCGTTCCTTCCATGGCCTCGACGGCTATCACCGCCTTGCGGTAGACAGCCAGCGTCTGCCCAAAGGAAAGGGGCAAAAGGACCCTGGCTATGCCTCTGGCGTAGTTTATGTCTTCCATTTCTGAAGCCGTTGGGGTCCGCCCTGCTACAGGACCTGACGGTGCCAGCAGATCGGGGATGACGTCCTTGTACGGCATCACCCTGATACCCGCAGACTCTATAACGGAAACGATGGCCCCTAGGAGAGAGTGGTCGTCCGCCGATTCCAGGTTTTGCAGCAAGGCTTGCAGGCTTTCTCCCAGAATCTCCGTCCTGTACATGAGTGTTTTCGGTACCCGTCCTGCAAGCATCATATTTTTGATCCCGCGTTTTAAAAGGTCACCAATCACAAAATCCAGATCAGGCGAGGCCATTGGAACCACTTCCACGGCTTTGAGAGAACTGAACCTGTCTGTGGGACCTCCCAGGGCGTAGACAAGAGGTACCCGGTTACGTTCCGCGAGCCTGGAAACTATTTCCTCGGGCAGATTGCCTTCTCCGGCTATCAGGGCTACAGACTGCAGGGCCATCTATTTTCACCTGTTGGCCCTGAAGGCCAGCCTCAGGGCGTACGCGAAGAAGATCACGTTAGGCATCCAGGCCGCCGCCAGCGGCGGCAGGTACCCCGCTTCTCCAAAAGATTTGAAAAAGGACATGAGGACATAGTAAACGAAGACAACCATTACGCTCACCGCAAGCCCGACTCCGGAACCTGTCCTGTGGGGCCTGACGCCCAGAGAAGAACCCAAAAGAGCGAGTATCACGCAAGCCCATGGAAGGGAGAGCTTGAGGTGAAACATCACCTCAAGCGGTGCTGTGTTGACTCCCTGCTTTTCCATTATCTTTATGTATTCCCTTAATTCCAGCGCACTCATTTCGTCCGGGTCCCTGGATGCCCTGGCGATCTTGCCTGGTTCAAGAAGATGGGGCATTTCCTGGGTGTCGAAGGCAAAAAGGAGATTGACCTTCCCGTTGCTTGCGACCTCGAAGATTTTACCTTTCTCGAGGACCCACCGGTTTTCCTGCCAGTAACCTCTTTCTGCGTTGGTGATCCGGCTCAAGGCGCCCTTTTCGAAATCCTGTATCAGGACGTCTTGCATTTCTCCCCTGTTCTGGAGCAGCTTCGCGATATAGATGACTCTTTTGAGCTGGCCACCCTGTTCGTCCCGGAGGAATATCTGCTCTTTCAGGAGAGAGGGCTGTTCCCTGGCGATTTCAAATCGCATTATGTTATCCGCGGCCTTGTTGGACAAGGGGACTATACTCTCGTTCATCAAAAGCGCCAGGACGGACACGCCTATGGATGCGAAAATAACCGGACGGAGGATTCTTTGAAAGGCGATGCCCGCCGCTTTCATGGCTATAATCTCGCTCTGGGAGGACAACCTGCTGAAGGTCAAAAGAGCAGCCAGCAGCGAAGCCATCGGCAGGGTCAAGGCTACGATACCTGGCAGCTTGTATACAAACAATCGACTGACCGCCCAAAGGGAAACTCCCTGTTCGATCATGAGATCGGCAAGTTCGAAGAGAAGGTCTCCGGCCACCAAAAGCACCGTAAAAGCAAGGACCCCGAAAATGAAGGCGTTGGCCGTCTGGCCTACTATGTAACGGTCCAGCGTCAGAACCGTAAAAAAAGGCGGCTTCAATCTTCGTGCCTGCATGAATCTTCTTCGGCCTCCCGGCTCATAATTATTTGCTCTATGGCTTCCCTGACAGCCCCGAAACCGCCGCGGGCAATGGTCACTACGTCGGCGGCATCCCGGGCAGCGGCCTGGGCGTCGCTCGGGGCAAAGCCCATTCCCGACCACTTAAGGCACTCTGCGTCGTTGTCGTCATCACCGATGTAGGCTATTTCCGAAGGGGCTATTCCCCTTTCTTTTGCCAACTCCTTCAGGAAACCCAGCTTGTGCCTCACATCCTGATGCACCTCTTCGATCCCCAGCTCTTGAGCCCTTTTTTGGGTCACGGCCGAAAAACGGCCGCTTATTATGCAAACTTCTACCCCGGCACTTTTCAATTTCGCGATGCCGAGGCCGTCCCTCACGTCAAAGCGCTTCCACTCTGCCCCGCTTCCATCAAGGTATATGCCCCCGTCCGTTAATGTGCCGTCCACGTCCATTGCGAAAAGCCTTATCATTGATCGCTTTCCTTCTTTTCCGGGAAATACCAGGGTGTGATCCCCCGTTTTCCGGATCTTGCAAAGTCACGGATTTCGCCAAGGTATGGAGAATCCCCGAATGATTCCTCAAGTTTCGAAAGGGCCTCCGTAAAGGGCATGTTACCCCTGAACAGAAAGCGATAGATCCTTTTGATCAGGCTGCGTTCTTCCTGCGAGAAACCTCTGCGACGCAACCCAACCACGTTGATGTTTCTTATCGTTGCGGGATGTCCATCCGCAAGGGTAAAGGGAGGCACATCTCTGACGACCTTGGACAAACCGCCCACCATGCAGTACCTGCCTATTCTGACGAACTGGTGCACGCCCACCATGCCCCCCAAAACGGCTCCTTCGCCGATGGTCACATATCCCGCGAGCCCGACCTTGTTGGCGATGACGCAATTGGGGCCCACCACGACGTTATGGGCTACGTGGACTCCCTCCATGAGGAAAGATCCCTCTTTGATCACGGTTTTTTTGTCCTCTCCGCTTGCCCGGTGGACGGTAACGTTCTCGCGCAGCGTAACGCCGTCCTCCAGGACGGCCCAGGATTTTTCTCCCTTGAAATCGAAGTCCTGGGGAAGCCCGCCCACAATGGAGTGCTCGAACAGTCTGCAGTTTTTGCCGATGCGGACACAGTCACAGGTGTGCACGAAGGCTTCCAGTTTCGTCCCTTCCCCGATTACTACATCGTCTTCGACTATGCAATAAGGCCCTATCGTTACATCTTCTGAGATTTGCGCTTTTTTTGAAACCAGAGCAGTAGGGTGTATATGTACCGTCATTCTCCTTTTCCTCCGGTCAACCGTTCCGTTACGACGAAACCGAAGACGGCCTCGGCAACGAGGTCGCCCGCCACCCTCGCTTCGGCCTCAGCCTTGCCTATTTTCCCCCGTATCTTGAGTATACGGGCCCTGGTTATCAGCTGATCACCTGGCACGACGGGCTTTCTCAGCCTGGCTTTTTCCACTCCGGTCAGGTACATGGCCATGTCTGCCGCCTGGGGTTTGCCCACTATCATCATCGCTGCCACCTGGCACATGGCTTCCAGGACGAGAACACCCGGCATCACCGGTTCCTTCGGGAAATGTCCCTGGAAAAAGGGTTCGTTTATGGTTACATTTTTCAACCCGACGACGTACTCGTCGGTTATCTCAAGAATCCGGTCGACCAGCAGGAAAGGGTACCGGTGGGGCAAAAATTCCATAATTTGATGAATATCGATCATGGAAACGTCTCCTTTCGGATCTTTCTTGATCAATTTATCGCTAAAATCCGCCTGAGCCTTTCAACCAGCCGGATGTTCAGTGCATGGCCACCCTTGTACGAAAAAAGATGCCCCAGCACCGGTCTGCCCAAAAGCGCCAGATCGCCCAAAAGGTCGAGTATCTTGTGGCGCGGCGCCTCATCGGGAAAGCGTAAAGACCCGATCGGGCCTTGTCTGCCGAAGACCAGGACGTTCTCCAGGCTGCCTCCACGTGCCAACCCCCTGGAAAGAATACCCTCTATTTCCTTTTTGAGAACAAACGTTCTGGCAGGGGCTACAGCCCCTGGAAAGACCGACGGATCATGGCTGTATTCCGCCGACTGGGTCGGAGGATTCATGTCCTCGTAATTGATTACCGATGTAAACTTCAGCTCACGGGCGGGAAAGGCGGCTACGAAAGCCCCGTTTGCCGGATTTTCAACCATCACAGAATTAGTGATAATAAAAGGGAGTGGACCTTCGTCCTTTGCGTCGACGGCCGCCTTATCCAGATCTTCGGTGAAGATACGCCCCGATCCGTCGAGCGCGGGAATTTCCTTCCCCTCCACTATTATGGCAGCATGCCAAATGCCCAACCCGGACAACGCTCCCAGGAGGTGCTCCACCGTCATTACGCACCTTCCGTCTTCAAAGATCACGGTAGTTCCCCTGCCCGAGCCGTCGGCTTCCAGTGAAGGCAAGGGCACCTCCCTGTCCCCGTTGATGAAGTATATCCCGGGCCTGTGCGAGGGACGCACTTCGACGGAGGACTCCTCACCGGTGTGAAGCCCTTTGCCTTCCCACCCTACAGACCTTATAAGGGCGCGTAAAGGCTTCACCGGTTATCGCCTGCCTTCTTTTCAAGTTGGGCGATCCGCTTTTCGAGATCCCTGATCTTTTTTGCAAACTCCGGCAGTCTTCCTATCAACGCCTGTTTCTTCATTTCCAATGAATGGTCCCTTGCCGGGAAGCCTGAAACCACGGCGTTTGGGGGGATGTCCCTGGTAGCGCCCCCGCAGGCCGCCACGGTGGCTTTCCTTCCGACTTTTACATGATCGGCCACACCGCTTCTTGCCGCCATAATGACTCCATCTTCCAGTGTAGCGCTTCCGGCGATTCCGGTCATAGCAACGAGAATGCACCCTTTGCCTATTTTGGCGTTATGGCCGACGTGCACCTGATCATCTATCACAGTTCCATCATCGATAACCGTTTCTCCGATGGTGGCCCGGTCTATAGTGGAGCCGGCGCCGATTTCGACCCGATCACCAATCCTGACTATACCAAGCTGTGGTACCTTGACGGGTTCATCCCCCCGGCCCGGCAAAAAGCCGAATCCGTCACAACCGATTACTGCTCTCGCATGGATAAGGCAATCTTCTCCCACACGCGTACCATGATACAGCACGACACCGGGCTCCACGTAAGTCCCGCGCCCTATTTCGACATCTTTGCCTGCAAAAACTCCCGCTTCGAGCACAGCACCAGGTTTTATCCTGCAAAGCTCGTCGACGACGCAGAAAGGCCCTATATGGGCTTCAGGTGATATTTCCGCACTTTCGGCGATCAATGCCGTCGGGTGGACACCCGGTTCAGGCCTTTCTTTCGCCTCGAAGAAAGCCAACACCCTGGCGAAAGCATACTGCGGGTCTTCGACCTCTATCCTGTCCCTGTCGTCTTCGATCCACCCCGGCAAGCAGATCACCGGAACGCCTTGTGCCAAATCGCGCAGAGCGCGCTTCTCCCAGACGGCGGTCACCATATCGGGCGATGACTCATTCGGTAGCTGGACGCCGCATATCCGCCTGTCGGGGTTTCCCACTACCTTGCCGGAACCGATAAGCCCGACAAGGAGTCCCAAAGTTGTTGATCTTTTTTGCATCATGAAAGCTACCTCGCAAGTTCGTCTACAAATTTCCTGTTATTCTCAGGCTCAGGTCTTCGCCATCGCGGCTGTCGTAATAGAGCTCCCAGGAAAGATGTTCACCTATCATCCATCCCAGGGCGGCCTCGGACTCTCCGTCTTCGCGGAACCTGCCCCAGGCGTATAATTTCGGCAAAATCTCATCAAACCAGATACGGCCCCAATACTCGTCATCTTCAAAGGAGCGTTCCACCCCTATCCAAATGTCTTGGTCGAACTTCCATCTCAGTCCGGCTCTGGGGTCGACGTCGCCGTCGTTGACCTTTATGATAAATTCGCCGTAGGCCTCGATCTCCCAGCCGCTGAAAGGCTGTATAATCCGGCCCGCATGTATGCCGGCTTCCGGATGCCGTTCGTCGGACCCTGCGTAAACTCCCAGCCATGCCTGCAAGGTATAACGTGAACTCTCCACCTGCACGTCCACCGGCGCGATCCGGTCAGGCCTTATATTTACTTCTACCTTTCCCTCAAGCTCCCTCGCGGCCCATCTTTCTTCAAGAGAGGCTGCGATGTAGGCTTCGATGCTCTTTTCGTGCCTGGTAACCCAGGCCGCAGGAAGCCCGACGACCTGTGATGTCACATCCAGGGTCTCCTCGTATAGTTTCGACTGTAGTACAAGTGGCAGTGTCCTGCTTGAAAGCCTGGGTGAAAATGCAATCACCACAGGTTCCCGGGGGGTGAAAGCCATTTCGAGGGCACCTTTTTCCCCTCTACTCGAAAAAACGTAAGAAGGTTTCCAACCGGGAAGGTTTTTGACTATAAACTCGTCCAGAGCCGCCTGAAAATCCTCTCCTGCCCACCGGATGACATCGAGGGGCAACGAGTCGAGCATTTCAGTCGCCACGGTCTCAAGCCCTGAAGCGTCCTCAAGGAAAGACCTTTCGAGAAAGCCCGGGAGTTCCGGCTTCTTGACAACTACATTCCATGAGAGTCTTTCTGATTCTTTTGTATCGAAGGAAACGAAAAGATCCTCCTCGGTGCCTTGAATTTCGCTGATATCCAGGCCGGGGAAAAGCCTTTTGGCGACCAGTTCCACAACGCGTTCCCTACCTGGCGAGCTTCTTTGCACTACTTCTTTCCAGACAGCCTCAAGAGAGCGTTTCACCGGAGCCTCCAACCACCCGGGCACGCCCGAAACAGTCACCCCTGCTTCAGCCTTTGCTCCGGCTATCAAAAAGGCCCCGGCCCAGAGAACGACCGCGGCCTTTCTTATCAAATGTCCATATCCGTCAGAACCTGCCGACATCAGACCCTCGCTTTTCGTCTAGAACAGCTCCCCGAAACCGAAATGGGTATAGGTTTCATAATCACCCTCGGCCACATCGAGCCTCAAATTACCGAGTGGCGTCCTGACCCTTATCCCGAAACCGACGGAATCCATGACATCGGAAAAGCTGAAGTCGTCACTGGCATAACCTACGTCGTAAAAAGCGACCAGAGAAAACGACTCCTGTACAGGAAGACGAAGTTCGAAATTACCCAGGACCATCTCCTCGCCCCTGAACTCGTCGTCTTCGTACCCCCTCAATGTGGTGTCGCCGCCGAGTTCGTACTTTTCCGACCAGGGCACGGAACCCGCCGATGATCCGTAACGGACTCTGCTTGCGAAAATTACAGGATCTTCTTCTGAACCGATATCAAGGTCTACCAACCCGCCCAAAAACTCCCGCAAAGGCCGGTAAAAACGTCCTTCAACCCAGTACTTGGTGTAATTCATGTCATCTCCACCATAATCGGATTCAAAAAGACCCTGTTCTATCGATAGCGAGTATACTTCACCTTCCGGATAGGCAATGTATTTGGTCTTGTTGTCATAAGAAAGCGTTCCCGTAATCGAATAGGTGTCGCCGGCCCGTTCCTCCCTGTCTACAAATTCATCGAGCGGAATGACGTTGCCGCTGCGGTCTCTTATGTTGGACAAATCGATGTTATGCCAATCAAGCGTCGCGTACCAGCTGAGTTTTTCGTCGTTGCGGAATTTCTTGCCCATACCGGCGTAAAACCCGGTCCGTTCCTCGTCATATTCGTACCTGGTTTCACCTTCGAAATTATCTTCCACATCTTCCCAGTCGCGTTTGTAAAACCCGACCCTCCAGGAATAATGCTCCTGGTCCATGTAGGGTTCGCGATAGGTGATCCAGTATTGCTCCCGGTCTCCCGTCTCGAAGGCCACTTCGGCTATATGGCCCCGTCCTCCCAGGTTCGATTCCGTCACGCTGGCCCCGCCGGACCAGCCGCTGCTCGTCCCGTGGCCTATAGACAAACCAAGCCTGGTGGTCCTTTTTTCCTCCACGGTGAAAACAAGGTTTATAACCGACGGATCCTCCTCACTGGGCTCGAAACCGAGGCTTACGTCCTCGAAAAAGCCCAGCTGGTTCAAGCTGGCCAGGGAATGCCTGAGCAGCGTCGTGTTGAAAAGGTCGCCTTTTTTAAGCAGTATCTCGCGCTCGATTACATAGGTCTTGGTCCTGGTGTTACCCTGTATTATGATATCGCCCACGACGGGCTCCAGGATGCGCACTTCCACCGTACCGTCTTCCACGCGAACATCTCCTACGCGGACCATGGTGTATCCGGCTTTTTCGTACTTCTCGGTCACGCGCTGAAGGTCGTGACGGAAGAAAACCCTGTTAAATATGGCTCCCGGCCTCGTGAAAAGGACTTCCATGAGTTCTTCGTCGGTAAAAACCGTATTACCCGTAAAGATGACCTTTTCTATAACCGGGTTTTCAACGACTTGAAACTCCACATAGGCGCCACCCATCTGTGGAGTTACCGATACATCTACAAGCGAGAAAAATCCCAGACCATATATGGCATCTATATCTTCCTGGATCTGATCCTGGTCAAGGGGCTCCCCTATCTTGGTGCCGACCACACTCAGGATGTGCTCATCGACGACTTCGGAGTTTCCCCTAACTCCCACCCCTACCACCAGCGGGCTCTGGGCGTTGGCTGCGGTCGCTGTGAACATTGCTGCAACAAGTACAAGAACGCCTGCAAATAGTCTCTTACATCTCACGTGCTCAGCACTCCTTTCGTTGTACCTGCGCCTTGGGGGCTGTCTACTTTGGTTGGGTCTCCGTGTTGCCGATGTTCTGTGTTTCTGCTCTCAGTGCCCGCTGACCTATCTCATAAAGCGATAAAATTTCTTCGATCGCAACCTCAAGCTGCGCCGAAGTTCCATGTCCAGGTTCGTGAGGACTTTTCCTTTCTGTTTGTGGCGCTTCGGGAGGCTTCGAAGTTTCGGCTTCCGCGACATCCCGCCCGGAATCTATTTTATTTCTTGCGACTGAACGGACCTGATCCTCGACTACCCTTACCATATTCATGTCACTCAGGCTTCGCCTGAGTTCGGAAAGGATTTTCTTTTCGTCGGCGGTTACCCACTCGAGAGTCACCGCTTTTTCCGCACGTTTGTCACTCGTTGTCCCCGTGCCTGTAGAAAGGGGTACCGCCGCGGACATCACTAGAAGAATGGCCAAAACAGCCGACCGCGCAGAAAGGGGCAGCATATGTTTGATGCCGGTTTTTCCCCTAGCCTCTTCCTTCCTGGAAACGGCTGCCCAAAGCTCTTCACGGGCCGTCTCCAGCTCCGCTCTGGCACATTCAACGTCGGCTACCGCATTGGCCCATTTCTCCTTTTTGCAGGCCTCTATACACCGTTCAAGCCACCTTTGCGCTCGCCTGAAACGTTTTTCCATGATATGAGATAACCTCCCCGAACCAGGAATGCCATGTCTCATTCACCAATAGACATGTTAATTATCACAGTTCAGGGTCTTTCTGTCGCCTTCAGCCCTAACAAGGTCCTGATCCTCTCTATGGCCTTCCGCTGAAGCCTGTAAACGTGGCTCACATCCACTCCGCGTTCGCTTGCGTAATCCCGCGCCTTTTTGCCTTGGAATATGAGGGCTTCAATAACCTCGGACTCTTTTTCAGGAAGGTTCTGGATTTCCTCTGATACGCTGATCAGCCAATCCATCTTGTCCGATTCATCACCGTCGGATATTTGAAAGGCATCCTGATCAACGGGCACAGGGGCTTTTGCTTCGACGCGCTGGAGGTAATTGGCCATCTGGCCTTTTATGCGATAGTACCCATATGTGGCGAACCGGGTTTTGCGATCCGGGTCGAACCTGTCGACAGCTTTTATGAGGGCTATCATTCCTTCCTGGACGAGGTCTTGATATTGCTGGGGGGAAACATGAAATTTCCGGGCTATCCAGAATACGAGGGGCCTGTGCAAGAGGATCAGATCATCCCTGGCTTTCTCGTCACCGACCGAAGCTTTTTGCCAAAGACGCCTTTCTTCGTCTTCGTCAAGCCCTCGGCCGCTTCTTCCCGGTTCTCTTTCCTGGTCCATTCCTTTTCCTCCCCGGCGATCTCATCCTTTTATATCATGGACTCCACAAGTTTACCACTCGCCGAGCGGTATGGAACCGGCAAGACCTTCCTCAACCCTTAGGTGGGTTACGTCGTTGAAAAAAGCAAGAAAGGAAATACCCTCCCGTATATCCAAGCCAGTGAGGCTGCAATTGCCCAACCGCATTCTCCAGGCCATTGAAGAAGGGATGTCGAAAAGAACCGTAAGCGCCGCCCGAATTGTCCCACCGTGGCAGACAACCAGGATGTCTCCATCAGTATCTTCGAAGATGCCCTCGAGAGCCCTTTTTACCCTTGACTTGACGGACTCGAAGGTCTCGCCTCCAGGCGGAGTTACCGTGGAGGGGTCTTCCCTCCACGCGGAATACAAAACGGGGTCTTTTTTCATAACGTCTAAGACAGAATGGGACTCCCAGTTTCCGAAATCCATTTCGACCAGGTCTTCGACAAGTTTAACGGGTGGAGCGGGGTTCATAAAACCGGCGATGATTTGAGCTGTTTCGGCCGCTCGAACCAGGGGGCTGGAATAAATTCGGCAGTGGGTCCAGGATTTTAGGCGACCACCCAGGAGTCGGGCCTCTGCTTTGCCTTTCTCATTGAGAGGGATATCCGCTTTACCCTGATAACGAAACTGCGCATTCCACTCGGTTTGACCATGGCGAACAAAAAGAACGCGGCGCTTGCCGGACATAGCTTCTCCCTTTCACAAAAAAAGCCACCTCGCGGTGGCGTAGTTATAATGGAGCCGGCGGGCGGAATCGAACCGCCTACCTGCGCATTACGAGTGCGCTGCTCTACCGAGTGAGCTACGCCGGCGACCAGACTGACAAATGAGATGGCGGTCCCAACGGGATTCGAACCCGTGCCGCAGCCTTGAAAGGGCTGTGTCCTAGGCCACTAGACGATGGGACCGCTTGAGTGATACCGGTGGTGGGCCGTACAGGGATCGAACCTGTGACACCCGGATTAAAAGTCCGGTGCTCTTCCAACTGAGCTAACGGCCCGGTTCGAGCGGGAAACACTATACCTGTCTCCGCCGGTGCTGTCAAGACACTTGTGGACGAATCGTTCTTTTTTCTACAAAGAAAAGCGCGCGGGAAATTCGGCCAGGCGAATACGGTATTGGTCCAGCGTTTCAAGTCCCCGCTCTATCTGAAGCGCCACTTGCTTGAACGACGTCCCCCCATGGGTGTTTCTCCTGTTCACTGACTGTTCGATGTTCAAAAGTGGCATGAGGTCTTCTCCCGCCTCCGGAATTAGTTCCTTCCATTCCTCCAGCGAAAGGTCCGTCAGCGCCCTGTACCTGTCGATGCACCATCTTACGGCCGCCCCGACTTTTTCGTGGGCCTCCCTGAAGGGGACGCCCTTCATTACGAGGTACTCGGCCACATCGGTCGCCAGGGTAAACCCATCCTCGAAAGAAGCCGCTGCTCGCTCCTCGTTTATGTCTACTCGGGCCACAAGTTGGGGAAGGACTTCCAAAACGTCTTTCGTAATCTGCAAGGATGTCCACAAGGCGCGCTTGTCTTCCTGCATGTCGCGGTTATACGCAAGGGGAAGGCCTTTGAGAATGACGGCCAGGTCTACAAGGTCCCCTACGACTCTACCGGACCTGCCCCGGATGAGTTCGAGCACATCGGGATTCTTCTTTTGGGGCATCATGCTCGATCCCGTGCAAAACGCGTCGGGCAGCTCGACCCATCCGAACTCCCGGCTGCTGTAAATGATAAGGTCTTCCGCCATGCGGCTGACATGAAGCATTAAGACAGCGAGGGCATACTGGCTATCCAGGAGATAGTCCCGGTGGCTCACGGCGTCGAGGCTGTTTTCGGCCACTTTCTCAAATCCCAGCAGTCCGGCCGTATACCCCCTGTCCAGTGGAAGCGTGGATCCCGCCAGGGCTCCCGCGCCAAGGGGGCTTTCGTTTATCGATTCCAGAGCGAAAAGGACCCTCCTGAAGTCCCTCGCAAAGGCCCAGAAATGGGCAAGCCAGTAATGCCCCATGCTGATTGGCTGTGCCTGTTGCAGATGGGTATAACCCGGTACTATGATATGCCGATGAGCGATGGCCCTGTCGACCAATGAATCCATCAGCATGAGCAACCCGTCTCCGACTCCTACCATTTCTTTTCTCAAAAACAGCCTCACCGACGTTGCGGACTGGTCGTTTCGGCTCCTGCCGGTATGAAGTTTCGCTCCCACGGGCCCGATTATTTCCGTTAGCCTTGCCTCGATGTTCATGTGAACATCCTCCAACGAAAGCGACGGAGTGTAGGCCCCCTGCCGGATTTCTTCCAGAACCTGTCTCAGCCCTTCTTCTATTTTCCCGGATTCTTCAGGGGTTATCAGTTTAACTTCGGCCAGCATTCTTGCGTGGGCAATGCTTGCGTAAATGTCGAAAGGAGCCAGTCGCCAGTCCAGGTCAAGGGACTGGGTGAATTGTTGGACAATTTCCGCCGTATCTTCACGAAACCGTCCGTGCCACATAAAAGATCGCCTCCAAAAGTTGTTTCAAAATACCGCGACGTCCGTTTCAAGGCCTTCTTCCGCCGCTGCCGACGAGCAAACCGCCCAAAGGATGTCTGTTTCGCCATGTATATAAGCGTCGAGTCCCAGGCAATCCAGGAGCACCTCGATGACGCAAATGCCCGGGACGACTATGTCGGCCCTCGACGGCTCAAGTCCTGTAACCCTTTGCCTTGCGGACAAATCCATCGCCGCGAGGTTTCGGCACAAGTGGGCAAGCTTGCTTTTTCTTATTTCGCACAGGTGTACCCTGGCTGGATGATAATCACGCCAGGGGATCTCCCGCATCATCATGGCTACAGACGATGAGGTGCCGCCGACTCCTATGAGTTTACCAGGGCGGCCATGAAGGTCGCGAAGGATTGTGCGGGCATGCTTCAAAATGCTTGAAGCGTCGTCCCCGTAAATTGACGCCATCCTGACGGCTCCCAATCTGAAAGACCTTGCAAATCCCTCACAGGCAAGCTCGAGGCTCCCTCCCCCAAGGTCGAACACGGCATCAGCCCCCGTTACCCCCAAAAGGGCTCCTTCAAGGCTAAGCCTGGCTTCTTCTTCTCCGGAAACCACCTGAAGCGGTAACCCGACCGTTTTTTCCATCACGGGGATAACATCTTTTACCCCCTCTGCCGACCTGAGGCTTTCGGTGGCGAAAAAACGCGTTCTACGTGGGAGGATACCGCTTTCTTCAAGCATTTTTGCGGCCTCGGAAAGGGCTTGCAGCGTGCGCTTTAAAGCTTTCGGTGAAAAATTTTTAGCTTCGTCGTTTATTCCCTCGGAAAGTCGGCTGACCCAACGGCCGGAAAGGAGGTATTTTAGCCTTCGGCCTTCATGGACCACCCCTAAACAGCGCACCGAATTGGACCCAAGGTCTATAGCTCCGAAAGCGGTGGTCATGGGTAAATCTTCCCTGTCTTTCTGCACGGATAATATTCTTCATCGATCCCGCAGGCTACGGGTATTCTTTGTTCAAGCCATCGGGCCGCGGGGTGATACCCCAGCGCCAGCCACGAAGCCGTCTGCAGGTGAAGGCATTTTACCCTTGCCTTTGAAGTATCCTTTGTGCCGCCGACTCTTCCCTTGCGGATGCTTTCCCACATTGCTTTCCTCCTGGAAGCGAGAAACCGCCGCTCGGATTTGGATACAAGAGCTATTCGCAAAAGAGAGTGCCACAACTCATAGGCTCTCCACGCATCAGGCATTTTTTCAAGAAACACCTCAAGCTCCCTGACACCCCCAGCGGCCTCAAGTGAATCGCAAGATTTCACGGCATGAGGACAGCAGAGCCAGAACGTAGTAGGGAAAGGTTTTCCCCTGTAAAGCGGGCGACAAAGAACTACAGAAGGTGCATGCCAAAGACACCGGCATGCGATGCCCAGAATTATTTTTTCATCAAATTTGCGACCCGCCATTTGGGCCTTGATCGTCTTGAGGTCCGTCGGCCCCGGCCTTTCAAAAAAAAGAGGGGGCTTCGCGCCCCCCGCCACGGCAATAAGGGGTCTCATGAGGCTACTTTTTCCCTCTGCCCCTGCTTCCGCGGCTGTCTTTTGCCTTTTTGTTGAGGTCTGAAATTTTCTGGTCGCTTGCCTTAAGGAAAGATGCCAGTTTCTTTTCAAAGTCATCCCCTCCGCCGGCATCGCGCTGTGGACGCGGGCGGTCGGGCTTTGGCTGCAGCTTCTTGATGGAAAGGTCTATCCGACCTTTTTCGTCGATCTTTACCACTTTCGCACGGATTTCCTGTTTGAGCGAAACGACGTCCTCAACTTTCTTGACGAAATCGTGGGACAGTTCGGAAATGTGAACCATCGCCTTCTGACCGGTCGACAGCCTGACGAAGGCTCCGAAGGGCATTATCTGCTCTACGGTCCCCGTCACGATATCACCGACGTTGACGGTCGCCTGCCGTGAATTGTTCTGTTGCTCCATGAAATTCGAATACCTCCAATAGATTCGCCCATTTTTTAAATCATAGATTACGGCCTGTACCAAACGAACGTCAAAACTTGCCTGTGCGACCGATCACCTCCGTGCTAATGGCCCTGACGCGCACAAGTATAGCATTTTCCGCCAGACGGGTCAGTCCTCGGGAAAACCTATCCGCTCCATAAAAAGAGGATTCAGGATCTTGACGTAGGTTCCTTTCATCCCCAGGCTCCGGCTTTCTATAACGCCGGCGCTTTCCAGTTTCCTCAGCGCGTTGACGATGACGCTTCGCGTAACGCCTGCCTCGTCGGCGACTTTACTTGCCACTACCACGCCTTCTTCGCTTCCAAGTTCACGGACGATGTGCTTTATAGATTCCACCTCTGAATAGGAAAGGGCCCTCAGGGCCATCTGAACCACCAGGTTCTCGTGGGCTCTTTTTTCTATCTGCCTGGCACGGTCATGAAGGATTTCAAGCCCGACGACGGTAGCGAGATACTCGCCCAGCACCAGATCCCTGGTGTCGAAGGGGTAGCCGAAACGCGCCAGAATCAGCGTGCCGAGCCTTTCTCCCCCGCCGTTGATCGGAACATATACTACATGTTTGTTCGAATAGGTACACGGTTCGTTGGAGTAGGCACAAAGACCATGATCAGTGTGATTCAGGACAGACTCATTAATCTCGTTGAGCTTGTCCACGTATTCTTCCGGCATGTATCCCGATTCGAGCAGGTTCTCCATGATGTCGCAGTCATATTCGCTGGTCCAGCCGTAACCAAGAATCCTGCCTTGTCTGTCGATCATGTAGACATTCGCGGTGGACTGTTCGCACAGCAGCTTGGCCAGTTTCTGAAAGTTATGGCTACCGGTGCTTTTTTTGCTCTGAAGCATCCTGTTCACGGCCCTGGTTTTTTCCAGAAGGTCCTGCATGGCCGATATGTTTATGATTTTTGCCCTCGATTCGATCAGTTCTTTTGGTGTTCTCATCGGCATTTCTTTTTTCATCCTCTCAGAAAGCCCTCTCTTCGATACGCTTTTGCCGAACATCACAACATGTACCGGCGCATGTCGGAATCGGCAACCAGGCGTTCGAGACGTTCGCGAACGAAGCGGGCATCCACCAGGACTCGCTGTCCACGCATCTCGGGTGCTTCAAATTGCAGATCCTCCAGGAGGTTTTCCATCATCGTATGCAGTCTTCTTGCGCCTATGTTTTCCATCTCGCGGTTCATCCTGGCGGCAAGGGAAGCGATTTCCCGAATGGCATCGTCACCGAACTCAAGCGATACTTCTTCTGTGGAAAGAAGGGCCTGGTACTGTCGAATAAGGCTATTTTCGGGCTCCACCAGTATTCTGGCAAGGTCTTCTTCGGAAAGGGGATTAAGTTCGACTCTCAGGGGAATTCTGCCCTGAAGTTCCGGTACGAGGTCGGAGGGTTTCACCTTCTGAAAGGCGCCGGCTGCGATAAAGAGGATATGGTCTGTTCTCACGGGGCCGTACTTGGTGTTAACGTTGCATCCCTCGATCACGGGAAGCAGGTCACGCTGCACGCCCTCTCGGCTGACATCGGGCCCCCCGTGCGCCGAACCTGTCGCCGCCACCTTGTCTAGTTCGTCGATGAACACGATTCCTTCTTCCTGGGCTTTCTCCAGCGCTTCCTGGGCGACGGATTCCTGATCCACAAGCTTCTCCGCCTCTTCGGCCTGGAGGATTTTTCTCGCGTCGCTGACGGTCGTCCTGGTCCGTTTTTTCTTTTTTGGGAGTATGCCACTGAGCATCTCGCCGAGGTTCATGCCCATCTCGTCCATACCAGGGCCGCCGATCAGGGGAATTCCCGCTTGCAGGGACTCGGAAACCTCTATCTCTACCTCCCGCCCATCAAGTTTGCCCTCTCTCAGCATCTGCCTGAGCCGTTCCCTCGTGGCCGTACGCTGGCGTTCCTGGCGCTGATCTTCTTCACTCAAAGGCTCTTCTTTCCGCTCGGTCTGACCCGTAAAAAAGCTCATCACGTCGGCTACCCGTTCCTTGGCCCTTCTCGGCGGCAGAAGCGCGTCGAGCAGTCTTTCTTCTGCCCTGGCCTCGGCTTCTTCCTGGACTTCGGCGGTTTTGCGCTCCCGAACCATCTGGACCGACCTTTCAACCAGGTCCCTGATCATGGACTCCACATCCCGCCCCACGTAGCCTACCTCTGTATATTTGGTGGCCTCCACCTTTACAAAGGGAGCTTTCACGAGCTCCGAAAGCCTTCTGGCAATCTCGGTTTTTCCAACGCCCGTCGGCCCTACCATGAGTATGTTCTTGGGGACGATCTCTTTGGCTATCTCCGGAGGAAGCCGCCGTCTCCTGAACCTGTTTCTCAGTGCAATGGCAACGGCCCGCTTGGCCTTGTCCTGACCCACTATATAACGCCCCAGGTATTCGACTATTTTGCGCGGAGTGAGGGCCTCTTCGGAATATAACGTCACTATTTCAGCACCTCCAGGGCAATCGAGTCGTTCGTGTAGATGCATATTTCCGCAGCGATTTCGAGGGAACGTCTGGCGATCCAGTCCGCCTGGGCCTCTGTGGACTCCAGGTACGCCCTTGCGGCAGCCAGGGCATACCCGGCGCCAGATCCTATGGCCGCCGCTTGTCCCTCCGGCTCAAGAATATCACCCGCCCCTGATAAAAGAAGCGTCTGATCCTTGTCAGCAACGAGCATCATCGCCTCCAGGCGACGCAAGGCCCTGTCGGTCCGCCAGTCTTTCACCAAGGTTACGGCGGCTCTCATCAGGTTCCCCGAGTGTTCGTCAAGCTGTTTCTCGAAACGTTCCAGAAGTGTCATCGCGTCGGCTGTTCCTCCCGCGAATCCGCTTATGATACGTCCCCCATAAAGAGTTCGGACCTTTCTGGCACCTGACTTTATTATCTGGTCGCCCTGGGTGACCTGCCCGTCTCCAGCCATGGCAACCATACCGTTTCTACGTACACACAGAATCGTAGTCCCCTTCAAAACCTTCTCCTCCATTTCCGGCCCTCGGGTGGGCCCGAATATAACTTTTTTTAAGCTGTTCTGCAGTAACCTTGAGGTAGCGCTGGGTCGTCACAAGACTCTCATGGCCCAAAAGTTCCTGCAGGACCCGCAGGCTGGCGCCTCGTTCAAGCATATGGGTGGCGAAACTGTGCCTGAGAACGTGAGGGGTCACCTCCACAAGCCCAACCCGCCTGGCTGCCCTTGTGACGACCCTGTGAAGGGTTCTTGCCGCCAGCGGACCACCCTTTTCTCCGGGAAAAACAAAGGGTTCGTCCATATCAAGGGACATTCTCCAGTTAGAAAGAGCTTCTACGGCACAGCGGCCCATCGGGACCATGCGTTCCTTGTCTCCCTTGCCCCGGACGCGGATCCATCTTTCGTCCAGGTCCACCTGTTCCCACTTGAGGCTTGCGGCTTCGGCCACTCTTAGTCCGCAGCCGTAAAGGATCTCTAGAATCGTTCTGTCTCTTGTCGCGTATTTCCCGCTGGGCCCTTCCTCGATCAGCCTTGTTACCTCCTCGGGGGTAATGGCCCTTGGGAGTTTTCTGGGAAGCCTCGGTCCCCGAACACCCGAAGCAGGGTCGGAAGAGATTTCCCCCCGCTCCTTGAGAAAAGACGTCCAGCCCTTGATAGACGAAAGTTTTCTGGCCGCCGAACTCCTGGCATAACCATAACCCACGACTTCGCGAAGAAAGCTCCTCACGTGGGTGTGCCTGATTTCGGCGGGACACTTTACATCGAGGCTTTCCAGAAACTCGGAAAACTGCGACAGGTCGACGGCGTAATTGACCACGGTATGATTTGACGAGCCTCGGCTGTATTTAAGGTACTCCAGGTAGGCGTCCACGCTGGACGCTATCGTATCACCCATACGAATATTGTAGCATTTTGTGTGGGATCTACCATAATATTCTGAACAGGATACAAATTGAGGAAAATTCGGAACTTTTCCACAGGTACTACAAATCCCGTTCTATTGCGGGCAGTACCTTCGAAAGGGCCGTTTCCGCCCGTTCGGCGAAGCGGAGGCACCTTTCGGTCCTTTTCCTGATTCTTTGGGGAATTGGGGGAAAGAGACCAAGATTGATGTTCATCGGCTGGAACCTGCCATGGGGGGGATCTTCGGTCAGATGATTCAACAGGGCTCCGACGGCGGTCTCGGGCGGCCACTCGGGAAAGGGCCTGTTTCTCAAAAGGGCAACCATATTCAGGGCGGCTACAAGCCCCATGGCCGTGCTTTCCATGTATCCTTCCACACCCGTGATCTGTCCCGCGAGGAAAATATCCTTAAGGCCCTTTATTCGCAGGTATCCGTCGAGCGTCCTGGGGGCGTTGACGTACAGGTTTCTGTGCATCACGCCGTACCGTACGAATTCGGCGTCGTGAAGTGCCGGTATGAGCCGGAAGACCCTGTCCTGTTCCGGCCAGCGCAGGTTTGTCTGAAAACCCACTAGGTTGTACAGGGTTTTGGAACGGTTTTCCTGCCGCAGCTGCACGACGGCGAAAGGCCTCTTTCCTTTTTCGGGGTCTTCAAGGCCTACAGGCCTTAAGGGGCCGAAACGCAAGGTATCCCTGCCGCGACTCGCTATTACTTCGATGGGAAGACAACCTTCGAAGAAGGGGCTGTTTTTTTCGAATTCATGGAGTGGCATGCGTTCGGCATTGGCCAGGGCTTCCTGGAAGGCGTAATATTCCTTTTCATCCATGGGGCAGTTGATGTAATCGTCTCCCTGGCCCCACCTGCTGCCGACAAAAGCAAGTCTCATATCGATCGACTCGGCGGTTACAACCGGAGAGACGGCATCGAAAAAATAAAGAAACCCCTCGCCAATCGCGTTCTTGAGGCTTTCGGCGAGCGAATCAGCCGTGAGAGGCCCAGTCGCTATTATCGCCGGACCCGGCGGGATTTCCTCCACGACCCGTTTTTCTGTTTGTATCATCGGATGAGACTCGAATCGTTCCGTCACTAATCGGGAAAAGATCTCCCGGTCCACCGCAAGGGCTCGACCAGCCGGGACTCTTGCCTCGTCGGCGCATTCGACTATCAGGCTCCCGCATCGTCTAAGCTCGCGTTTCAGTATCCCCCCAGGGCTGGTCGCCACGTCAGCCCCAAGGGAATTGCTGCATACGAGCTCTGCGAACCCTCCGGTCTTGTGGGCCGGCGTCATTACGCCGGGACGCATTTCCACAAGCCTCACCGGTACGTTTCTTTGCGCCAACTGCCATGCGGCCTCGCTTCCGGCAAGCCCTGCTCCTATGACCGTTACCGCCGTGGCGTCCTCACTCATCGCCATCTTCCTTCTTTTTCGCTTTTTTCCAGCCACAAACACTGCAAACGCGTTCCTTTTTACGGCCCTTAATAACCACCACTCCCCCGCAATTGGGGCATTCTTCGCCTGTCGGCTGCTGCCACGAGACGAAATCGCAGTCGGGGTACCTGGAACAACCGTAAAAGGGTCGCCCTTTCTTCCCCTTTCTGCGCACCACTTCCCCTTCCTTGCACTTGGGGCACTTTACACCCAGCGTGTCGACTATGGGTCGTGTGTAGGTGCACTTGTTCTCCTTGTCGGAATAACCGGAACATCCTATAAACTCTCCGAATCGACCCCATCTTTTCACAAGAGGTCTGCCACATTGCGGACAATCCTCACCAACAGGCTCGGGCGGAGGCGGAGGGACTCTTTTTGCTTTTTCGTCGGCCTCGGAAAGGGTAGAAAAGAAATCGTCCCAAAACTCCCTGACAACCTCCACCCATCGCCGCCTGGAACTTTCCACCTCATCGAGATTTTCCTCCATGCCGGCGGTAAAAGTCACATCCACAATATGGGGGAAATGCTCCTTGAGAAACCCGTCCACGGTCCGCCCAAGGGCAGTGGGCTTCATCCGCTTTTCCTCGTCTTTTATCACATATCGCCTGTCATAAAGAGTCTGCACAATGGCGGCGTAGGTGGAAGGCCTTCCGACGCCTTTATCCTCCAGTACCTTGATGAGCCCCGCCTCGTTGTACCTCGCGGGCGGACGCGTAAACATCTGTTCCTTCCTGATCTCTTTTACCTGCAGCCTTTCACCTTTTTCCGCCTCGGCAAGGGCTTCTTCTTTCATGTCAAGGGGCCAGACGGCGCCCCATCCCTCGAACCGCACGGTGACTCCCGACTGCCGCATCCCGATGCTGCCGGCGCGAGCTTCCACAGTAGTCCTCGCGATAACGGACGGAGCCATCTGGCAGGCTACGAAGCGTTTCCATATTAGCTCGTAAAGCCTGAACTGGTCACGGTCAAGATGGTCTTTTACATCTTCAGGGGTGATCGACACCTCGGTCGGCCTGATGGCCTCGTGGGCATCCTGCGATCGCGATTTACCCTCGAAAACCTGTGGTTTTTCGGGAACGTATCTTTCGCCATACCTGGAGCGAATCAATTGCCTCGCCTTTTGAACGGCCGCCTGAGACAAACGAAGGCTGTCGGTTCTTATGTAGGTGATAAGTCCTATGGTACCCCGTCCCGGTACGCTCACACCTTCATAAAGGCTCTGCGCGAGGGACATTGTGCGCCTTGGGGCAAAATTAAGGCGCCTTGACGCCTCCTGCTGCAGGGAACTGGTCTTGAAGGGCGGTGGGGGTTTCCGTTTGCCGTCCTTTGCTACGAAATCCACTATCTCCAGAGGATTAGAACGGATTTCCCTTTCTATTTTCAGGGCCTCTTCCTCGCTTGAAATCAGGAGAGTTTTCCCGTCCTTAATGAGGGATTTACCGTCCCGCTTGTCGACCCGGAAACTGTAGGCCCTGCCATCGGTCGTCCCGGCGGAAACCGTAAGGTTCCAATATTCCTGCGGCACGAAAGACTCGATCTCTTCTTCCCTGTCGCAGATGATTCGAAGCGCCGCCGACTGGACACGCCCGGCCGAAAGGCCTCGCTTTATTTTCCTCCACAGAAGAGGGCTCAGCTTGTATCCCACCAGCCTGTCGAGAACCCTCCTGGCCTGCTGTGCATCTACTTTGGCCATGTCTACTCCGGTGACTTCCCTGAAGGCTTCCTCAACACCCTGAGGGGTGATCTCGTACATCCGAACCCTGCACGGAGCATTTGGGTCGAGCCCCAAAACATCCGCCAGGTGCCAGGCTATGGCCTCGCCTTCACGATCTGGGTCCGATGCAAGCAGCACCCGATCGCTTTGCGCGGCTCGTTTTTTAAGTTCTGCCGCGGTTTTTCCCTTGCCTCTTATGAGGATATACTCGGGGGTAAAATCGTTTTCAATGTCTATGGCGAGGCGGCTTTTGGGCAGATCCCGTATATGTCCGACGCTGGACTGGATGTCATATCCCTTGCCCAAAAGTTTTTTCAGCGTTTTTGCCTTTGAGGGTGACTCAACTATTACCAGCGTTTTCCCAGGGTCTTTTTTGCTCGATGTGGGCTTGTTTTTTTTGCTTTTATCGGAAGCGTGTCTGTCTTTATTTTTCGTGTTGCTTTCGGCAATCATAACAAAACTCCCCGTCAGGATACGTATGGCGCCGTAGTGTCGTCGAAAAGGTTTTCTCCCGGGGACCGCTTCAAGTCATTATCGCACACGGCCCAAAGGAGCGCCTCGAAAAGCCCGGCGTCCACGGGCTGGCCTCCCGATTGCCCGAACTTGACGGCTTCCGTAAGGGTCTGTTCGACAAGCTCCTGTGAAAAAGCTCCATCGGCGCAGACGGAATATGCCAGGGCCAGGGCCTCCTCGGTCAGGTATCTTCGTTCGTATTCCGGTATGTAACGAACAGGCATTAACATGCCTCCTCCTTATAGGGTTTTGGCACCCGCTTTTTCGGCGGCACTCCATCTTCCTCCGCCATCGTGACGTACAAGGCCTTCAACTGAGAGAATTCCCAAAATCCTCAAAACATCGGTCGCGCTCATTTTAGCGTCGACCGCGATGTTGTCAACCGTCCGCCCTCCGGTTTCTCCAAGTAACTCGTACACCCTTTGTTCCTTTTCGGAAAGGTTACGCCCATGATCGGGAGGTAAATCAAGCAGGCGCTGGGTTCCGGACACATGTGCCAGGAATTCATCCACGTCGACGAGAGGATAAGCACCATCGGCTATCAGTCCGTTGGACCCGCCGCATAATGACTCCGTGATCCTGCCGGGAACAGCCCAGACATCCCGTCCCGCCTCAAGGGCGAGCCTTGCGGTTATCAGTGCCCCGCTTTTTTGAGGTGCCTCAACAACGACCAGGGGCGACGAAAGGGCCGCAATTATCCGGTTTCGCCTCGGAAACGTCCAGTTTCTGGCCGGAAAGCCCAGCGGGAATTCGGACAAAAGAGCCCCCTTTTCCATTATGGCCTCGAAAAGGGCTCGGTTTGCTGCGGGGTAAATCCTGTCGACTCCTGTTCCAAGCACAGCCAGGGTGTTACCCCCCGATTCGATACACCCCTCATGGGCCGCCGTATCTATGCCCCTGGCACCGCCGCTTAAAACCATCCTGCCGCAAAAGGCCAGCCTGGAGGCCAGTTCTTTCGCTACGTTACGGCCGTAGGTGCTGCAACGTCTTGTGCCGACAATACCGACCCCTTTTTTGACCAAAGACGAGCCTTTTCGATAAAGGACAAGGGGCGGGTCCGGAAGCCGCCTCAAAGAATCAGGGTAATCTTCCGCCCCCCAGGGAACGACGGAAACACCCGTTTTATCGCATTTTTCCAGCTCTTTTTCGGCCCAGCCCTCCCGGATTCTTTTTTCAAGCAAAACGGCAGCCTTTTGGGAGCAGCCCAGGTCACGCCACAGGACCGTCCCTCCGGAGACTACTTCTTCGGGCAAAAAACCCCTTTGCGTGCAGGAGCCCGCGAGTTCTCGGCTGAAAAGACCATTCAAAAGGACAAGGCAATTCAGACGGTCCATGGCATGTTCGCCCCTTCGCGGTACGCCAGGGCTTCGGAAAGGTGGCCAGACTCGACCATTTCATCCCCGTCCAGATCGGCGATAGTTCTTGCCACTCTCAAAACTCTCGATAAACCTCTCCCGGAAAGCCTGAGCCTGCCTGCTGCTTCTCTCAGGAAATTCCGGCTTTCCTTTTTCACTCCGAGGTGTTTTTTAAGTATTTTTTCGGGGATTTCGGCGTTGTTCGTAAACCCGAAGGCTCTCCAGCGATCCAGCTGCAGGTCGCGTGCCTTCGTGACCTGCTCTCTTACGGAAGCGCTGGTTCTCGAGTTGTCTCTTTCGAACTGGACCAGTTCTTCAGGAGTCAGCCTGGGGACCGCCACATGCAGGTCGATCCTGTCGATTATTGGACCGGAAAGCTTGCGCTGGTATCGCTCCAGGGCTCCCGACGGGCACCGACAGGGGATTTCCGGGTCGCCGTAATACCCACACTGGCACGGGTTGCAGGCAGCCACGAGGAGGACTCTCGCCGGATAGGCGACACTGCCCGAGGCCCTGCTCACGACTATGTTTCCGTCTTCCAGAGGCTGTCTAAGCGCTTCCAGCAGGTCCCTTCTGAATTCCGTCAATTCGTCAAGAAACAGCACACCGCGATGAGCGAGGCTTACTTCGCCCGGCTTAAGGGTTGCTCCGCCCCCGCAGATGGAGACTGTAGTGGCCGTGTGATGTACCATGCGGAAAGGCCTCGTCCTGCTTTCTTCAGGCGGAAGCCCCACGGTGCTTCTTACCAGAAGGGTCTCCATCACCTCTTCGTCGGAAAGCGGCGGGAGCAGCCCCCTGAGCGATTTGGCCAGCATGGTTTTTCCCGACCCCGGTGAACCTACCAGGATCAGGTTGTGCCCACCGGCCGCAGCTATCTCGAGGGCCCGTTTCGCCTGGGCTTGTCCTTTTATGTCGGCAAGGTCCGGTTCGGCTTCTATTTTCGCATCGCCTACGTAACCGCCTTCTACGGGATTTAACGCCCTTTCTCCCCTGAAATGGGCGAAAAGGCTACCCAGGCTCGAAACAGCATAGGCCGTGACTCCTGAAACAAGCGAAACTTCCCGCGCATTGGCCTCGGGAACGAAAAGGGGCAGACCGGCCTTTTTTGCAAGGATAGCAGCCGGCACGGCGCCCCTGACCCGCCTTATCCTGCCGTCCAGGGCAAGTTCGCCCATGCAGATGGCCTCCCCTACAGGCGGTATTTCTCCCATGGCCCTTGCGATACCCACGGCCATGGGAAGATCCAGCAAAGCTCCTTCCTTCGGGAGGTCTGCAGGTGCCAGGTTTATTGCTACTCGCCCCCGCACCGACATGCCTACGGACCGCAAAGCCGCCCTTACGCGTTCTCGGGCCTCCCTGACGGAAGCATCGGGAAGGCCGACTACGGAGATCGAAAAAAGCCCTCCCGTAATCTCCACCTCCACTTCTACCTTCCGCGCCTCGATCCCTTGAAGGGTTACTCCGAAAGCACTCACTGTTCTATCAACCCCATCGTCACATCCCGAAAGATCTCGACTTCCGGGTTTTTGTCTCCCTTTACCGTTACGGCCACCACGTCTATGCGCCACGGCCCCTCCCAGCCCTTGTTCAGGACATACCACCTGCCTGTTCGAACAAGCTTCCGGAGCTTCCTGGGGCCCACCGTCGTCTCGGGAGGCGCCATTTTCCCCACACTCCGAGTCCGGACTTCAACCACTACCAGCTCGTCCCCGTCAAAAGCCACCATGTCCAGCTCGCCCGACCTGAGCCGCACGTTTCGATCGACAACTTTGTACCCCCTGTCCTCCAGGGCTTTTTGGGCCAAAGTTTCACCGGCAACGCCGAGGTCAAGATGCCTTGCCATCGCGAATCCCTTCCTTGTTTTTCGTTAATACCAGGTGTTTTGAAAGTTTATGTTCCCGGAATGGTTCAACGGCGGTTACCACAGGGACCAAAAGTCCGCCGGTGAAGCGGACAGGGGCCCATTCTTTCAAGTACTTCCCTGTGTTCCCTGGACGGGTATCCCTTGTTCCTTTCAAAACCGTAATCCGGGTAACGTTTCGCAAAGGCCGCCATGGTCCTGTCTCTGAGGACCTTGGCTACCACGGAAGCGGCGGCCACTGCCGGCACTTTATCGTCTGCGGCCACCAGCGTTTTCTGCTTCAAGCCCCGCAAAGGGATGGGTATATTTCCATCCACCACGACCAGATCGGGCAAAACCGGAAGACATGAAACAGACCGCGCCATGGCCCAGAGCGAGGCACGAAGGATGTTGTCCCTGTCGATCCTTGCCGGCGAGGCCGCCTGCGCCCTCCAGACGATCCCCATTTCCAGCATGGCGCAAAAGATCTTCTCGCGCCTTGAAGGAGTCAGTTTTTTGGAATCCTTCAACCCCACGGCGACGAGATGTTCACGTTCCTCTCTCGACAACACCACCGCCGCGGCTACCACGGGCCCCGCAAGGGGACCTCTGCCAGCCTCATCCACCCCGGCGACAATCATTGACGATCACCGAATGCCACGAAACCGGGCGCTTCCAGGCTTGCCCTGCCAAGCTTGCCCGCCGCGAAAGAATCGACAAGCATCTTGCCCGCTCTTTCAAGGTCCACGTTGCCCCCCTTTACCAGGCAACCGAGACGTTTTCCGACATTGAAGAGAATATCCTCGGGAGAAAGCGCAGGCCCTTCGACCCCCAAATTGCCCAGGGTCTTCTCCCAGAGGCCCCTCTCTTGTATGTATGAAATAAAATCCAGAGCAACCGACTCGTAACCGCCGATCACGTCGGAGCGTGATCCCGCAAGCCAGGCCAAAAGCCTGTGAACGGCGGCATCCGACTTGGGATCGACGATCCCGGGCGAATCGACTACCAAAAACCCACGGCCGCGATACCAGGAAACGCCACGAGTGACACCGGGAACGGCGCCCGTGGGAGCGGCCTTTTTACCTATAACGAGGTTTAAAAACATGGATTTTCCGACATTGGGAACGCCAATCACCGCCAGTCGGAGTTCACGGTGAACGGGCTTTTTCATTTCAACTGCGGCGAGGAAAGGCTTTAGCTGTGTCCGTCTGAGATCAAAAGCCCAGGCCATTTTCCCCTGATCCCGGTAGAAACGGATCCATCGTTTCGTCACATCCTCATCGGCGAGATCCCTTTTCGAGAGGACAACCCAGAGGGGTTTTACCTTTTCGGCCTGGGCGGAAAAGGGGGATGCCGTAGCTTCGGGGGCTCGGGCATCACGAACTTCGACAAGGACGTCCAATTTGTCCAGAAGCGACCTCAGCTGCCTGAGGCCCTTTGCCATGTGCCCGGGGAACCAGACGGTTCTGGGCATATCAGTACAGTCCCCCCAGCCTGGTAATCGGCCAGTACCTGAAAAAGGCCGGTCCCTTTATATTCGTCTTTGGGACAAACCCCCAAAAACGACTGTCCTGTGAATTGGGCCGGTTGTCCCCCATCACGAAATATTCCTCCGGAGGGACTTTGATCGCTTTCATGTCGAAGGAATCGTGATACTGCACGTACGGCTCAGACAAAGGGTCTCCGTTGATATGGACCACCCCGTCCCGGATGTCGACCACTTCACCGGGCAGGCCAATTACCCTTTTGACGAAATCCCGCTTAGGGTCCACCGGGTACTCGAAAACAACTATCTGCCCTCTTTTGGGCTCTTTAAATGTGTACCAGAATTTCGCCACCAGCACGCGGTCTCCCGGAAGCAGCGTCGGAATCATCGAACCGCTGGGAATCCAGAAGGCCTGTACCACGAAGGTCCGCAAGATAAGGGCGAGAACGAGAGCCCAAAGTATCGTCTCAAGTGTTTCTTTCCACCATGGTTTTATGGCCATGCACATTGCCTCCCGCTCCTGTGACCCGATCTCGCGGAAAAGGAGTATTCCGGTACAGGACATAGTTTGATGTACTGTCCATCGACAGTGACGATTCCAGTTATACATGCTGTCAACTTCTTTTTCAACATAGTTTCTTATTGAACCTCATTAAGGGTTACCAGGCAATAACCGGAGATGGTGATTCTAGCCACCGGCCTTTCCGTGCTGTATTTGTCGCCCGTGGTGTAAATGTTGAAAGTAACAGCCGGCGTCATCGTGTGCCATGCCGGGGTATAACTAGGCGTAATACTCGCCTTCGAGTCGACCTTTACCCAGCAACGCCCTCGGGTATTGTAGGTTTCATTCCTGTTTGGGTTAAACCAAAGTATTCGTATAAAATCCTGCCTTCCGGTATGGTATTTAATCCTGAAAGACCTTCGTTCGATGCAGGCTTTTATCAGGGTCCGCTGGATCCAGCGGGTTATATTTTCGGCCTCACGCAAGGCAACCTGCCGGTTTCTTTCTTCCATGTAAGAAGGCAGGAAGGTCGTCAAAACAGCCCCCGCAAAAGCGGCCCATAAAAGAAGGCAAAGCATCAACTCGACCATGGAGTAGGCTCTTTTCCGATTCCGGCAACCTGAAACACCATGTCCATGTTCGCGTAAAAAAAGCGGGGTCCCGACCCGGGACCCCGCTTTCATGTCGCAGATTTTATCGTTTTGCAGCGTCATATCCCAGGTCGACCACCTTCAGATTGGCATCCACATGTTTCGGCGGAGCCAGATCCCTGACGGCCCGGCGGACTTCGTCTATGGTCACGTCCCCCGCCCCGATACCGCACATGGCGCCTAGAATAAGCACGTTCAGGAAAAGGAATTTGCCACCCATGTGCTTTTTGAGAATCTCGTACCCCTCTATGGGACAAATCCCTATGGACCGTTCCTCGATGTATTTTTTGAGATTGGCGTTTTCAAGCGCCTTTTTGTCGTGGATATTGACGACCGCCTTGCCCCCATCCTTGAGAAAATGAAGGTTCCTGAAGCCCTCGTTCTGGTCAAAGGCAAGAAGCGTATCGGCCTCTTTTGTCTTTACAAGGGGACTCGCGTAATCGCCTACCTTGAAGTGACTGACCACGGAACCTCCCCGTTGCGCCATTCCATGGACTTCGCTCCCTATTACGGTTTCGCCCCTTGACATGGCTATGTGTCCGAGAACGCGGCTTGAAAACAGGATCCCCTGGCCGCCGATGCCGACTATGACGTACTGCATTGTTACGCCTCCTCCCTTTCCAAGGCGTTTATGGCGCCGTGGGGGCAGACATTTATGCAGACCCCACACTGGACGCAGAATCTTTCGTCAATGTAGGCCTTTTTCTTTTGGCCGTCGAAAACGAGCGCCGGACAGTTGAAGTTTTCGATGCAGAACCTGCAACCTATGCATTTTTCATGGTCTACGGCCACAGGGGTCGTGTCCTGTTCCACCCTCAAGAGCATGCAGGGGTGTCTGAATATGAGAACCGCAGGTTCTTCGTTGGTCCTGGCGTGTTCCCACGCCTCCTTGACGAGTTCTTTACCCTTTTTCACGTCGTAGGCCTCGAGAGTCTTGACCCAGGATACGCCACAGGCCCTTACGGCATCCTCCAGATCGATCTTGCGTCCCCGGTCGCCCTTGCGCAGCTTCTCGCCGATGCCCGGGTGGGACTGTCCGCCCGTCATGGCGGTAATGCTGTTATCAAGAATGGCGAGTACAAAGGCGTGTCTGTTGTAAACAGCGCTCACCAAGCCGGGAAGACCCATATGGAAAAATGTCGAATCTCCAATGGTGGCCACTATCGGTCGTTCCTGTCCGTCCACCTTGTGAGCCATGTAAAGTCCCGACGACTGGGTGATCGAGGCCCCCATGTCGACCACGGCGTCTACAGCCTTCTGATTCACTCCCAGGGTATAGCAGCCTATGTCCGAAGGGTTTATAGACTTTGGAAGGGCCTGGCGGATCGAGAAAAAACTCGCCCTGTGAGGACACCCGGGACACAGCATGGGCTTTCTGGGCGTCGCGCCGAGCTCTTCGATCGCCTTCTTGAGGTATTCATCCACCTTGATTTGCGTCTCTTCTCCCAAAGCCTTGTAGAGAATTTCCTCTACCACTTCGGGCAGCAGCTCTCCCGCCCGGGGGACCCAGCCGTTCCATCTACCTTTCACCTTGGTGCGGTCAGGGATTTGCATCTCTATGACCGGGTAAGTCTCCTCCAGGATCAGAACATCGTCGTGGCGCGCGATGAAATCCTCTACCATCTTTACCGGAAGAGGATAGGGGGTACCGATCTTGAGTATTGAGACATCGTCCCTTCCCATGCTCCGCAAGACATCCCTGACTATCGAAAAGGAGATACCACCTGCGATTATCCCAAGTTTCGCCGGCTTATCCGAGGGAACCTCGTAATTGTATTTGCCGAAATTCTTTTCGAATTCCTCCCTGATGGCATCATTCTTTTCGTTAAGCAGCGGATGGTTGACACGCACTGAAGCCGGAAGGCATACCCACCGACTCACATCCCTTTCGAAGTTTGCGGGCCTGTCCAGTTTCAGGACCTCTTTCAATTCCACGTCCTGCCTGCAGTGATCCACCCGAACGGTCGGGCGGAGCATGGTGACTATCTCGTGCCTTTCCGACAAGTCGTAGGCGTCGAAAACCATTTCCCTGGCCTCCACGGCTGTTGACGGGTCGAAACAGGGGACCTTCGCGAACATGGCAAAAAACCTGCTGTCCTGTTCCGTCTGAGAACTGTGAGGCCCCGGGTCGTCGGCTACAACCAGCAAGAAACCTCCCTTGATCCTGAAATGGGCTACGCTCATGAAAGGGTCGGCCGCGACGTTCAGTCCGACCTGTTTCATCACGGCGCAGGACCTCTTGCCCGCAAAAGAAGCGCCCGCGGCCATTTCGAAGGCTACCTTTTCGTTGGCGCCCCATTCCACGGCGGTTTTCGTGCCAAGTTCATCGGCCCAATAAGCAACGGCCGGCAGGATCTCCGAGGAAGGCGTTCCCGGATACGCGGCTGCTACCTCGCACCCGGCCTCGACAATCCCGCGGGCTATAGCCTCATTCCCGAGCAAAATCCGTTTTTCGCTCACGCGGAACCACCTCTTCCCTTCTTTGTTCAAGCTGTTCCAAAAGCCATCCATAAAAAGGCTCCGGCTCCCTGACGAGTTTTCCCGACCTGTCGCAAAAGGCGTGCTTTGTGCTGCCTTCGGCGGCGAGTCGACCATCCTCTTCTCTTATCACCCTGTAGGTGAAAGTGATAGTGTAAGGGGTCACCTCCCGTACGCTCGTCTTTATGCATACCATGTCATCATACCGCAAGGGATTCTTGAAGCGCAGATTGGCTTCGACCACGGGGAGGAAAACGCCCCCTTCTTCCCAAAGCCTGTAGGGTCGTGAAAGGGCCCTGCAATACTCCGTTCGGCCGATTTCGAACCAGGAAAGATAATGGGAGTTAAAGACAAAGCCCATTTGGTCCGTTTCCCCGTACCGAACCCTGATGTTGGTTAAAACAATCGGTCCCATTAAATGCCTCCTGAAAAACGTGGCGGGTTTTATAATTATAAAACAAATCCGGCAGGTTGAACCAATTACCCCAACCTGCCGGAACGTGTAAACCTGTGAATAGGCTAAACCACGCGCAAAAGCCTAGTCCAGCCGTTTCACCTTATCACCCACGGCTACCCTGCCGCCCTCTATAACCTCGAAGAAAAGTCCCTTGGCGGGCATAATGCAGTCTCCCGTTTTGTGATATATGGCACATTTGGTATGGCACTCCTTGCCTATCTGTGTCAATGCCAGCAAGGTCTCGCCGACCCTGAAACGGGCTCCAATTGCAACATTTTCCAGATCCACCCCGGTGACCGTAAGGTTTTCGGCGAAACTGCCCGGTTCAAGGTCAGGCAGTTTCTCTTTCATTTTTTCGATATCCTCGAGAGCAAGCATGCTTACCTGCCTGTGGGCGAAACCCGCGTGGGCGTCTCCCACAAGCCCTTTACCTACTTCCAGAAAAGCCTGGCCCACGTTTTTTTTGGGGACGCCTTTTTTATCGGACATGCAGACGGCCACCACCTTGCCTTCAGCCATCACTTTATACCCGCTTTCTTCCTGTAATCTTCTATGGCGGCCTTGATCCCTTCTTCGGCCAGAAGCGAACAGTGTATTTTCTGAGGGGGGAGACCGCCGAGTTCCTCCATGACGTCCTTGTTCGACACCTTGAGTGCCTCGTCAAGGGTTTTCCCCTTAACCATTTCGGTGACCATTGAACTGGAGGCTATCGCCGAAGCGCATCCGAAGGTTTCGAAAGAAATATCCTCGATACGGTCATCCTTTACCTTGATATAGATCTTCATGATATCCCCGCACTGCGGGTTCCCTACCTGGCCGACGCCGTCAGGGTTGTCCATCCTTCCTGCGTTCTTGGGATTCATGAACAATTCGATTACTTTTTCCGAGTACATCATTCTTTCACCTCGTTATGAGAGTTCTTTTCCAAGCGGCGAGAGTGCCCTGAGGTCCGAAACCACCCTGGGAAGTATTTCAAGAACGTAGAGAATATCCTCCTCCGTCGTATCTTTCCCCAGTGTCAGGCGCAGAGAGCCGTGGGCCAGTTCATGAGGTATGCCCATGGCCAAAAGCACGTGGCTGGGTTCAAGGCTTCCCGAAGTGCACGCGGACCCGCTCGAAGCCCCTATTCCGGCGGCATCAAGACGCAAGAGCATGGATTCACCCTCTATGTAATCAAAACACACACTGGCATGAAAGGGGAGCCTCTCCACTGGATGCCCCGTTATATGGGCATTAGGGATTTTCTCGGTAATGCCATTGATGAGCAGGTCTCTCAAACGGGTTTCCTCTTCGGCGGCTCCCTCTTCAAGCCGCCGATTTGCAAGCTCCGCGGCTGCTCCGAATCCGACAATACCCGCCGTGTTCTCCGTTCCGGACCTGAGCCCGAATTCCTGCCCACCACCGTGTACCAGCGGAGCCAGTTTTACTCCACGCTTCACGTAAAGAGCCCCGACACCCTTCGGCCCGTACATCTTGTGGGCGGAGAGGGTCAGCAAATCCACATCCAGGTCTTTTACATCCACTGGGATGTGCCCCACCGCCTGCACACCGTCGAGGTGCACCCGAACGCCCTTCGCCCGGGCCGTCCGGACGATTTCTCTTACCGGCTGTATGGTGCCTACCTCATTATTGGCATACATGATGGTAACGAGTATGGTCTCTTTCCTGATCGCCGCATCCAGGTCGGCGATGCTTACCATTCCCGTCTCGTCTACGGGAAGCACCGTCAGTTCAAACCCCTGTTTTTCCAGCCATTTACAGGTGTCGATAACGGCATGGTGTTCGATGGCCGAGGTTATTATGTGCCTTCCCCTGCCCTGGAGCGCGAAGGCTGTCCCCTTTATGGCGAGATTGTCCGCCTCACTGCCGCCTCCCGTTATGATTATTTCGCGGGGTTCGGCATTTATAAGCCTTGCTATTGAAGCCCGGCCCTCGTCGACGGCCTTTCTGGCTTCTCTGCCCCAGGAGTGAAGGCTGTTAGGGTTGCCATAACGTTCCTGTAAAAACGGCTTCATTGCTTCATAAACTTCGGCGGCAAGCGGAGTCGTTGCCGAATGATCCAAATAAACCTTTCTTGCCGGCATTTATATCGCCCCTTGTTTTTTAGGTTAGCCTAACTTATGACGATATACTAAACCCGCAGGCCGCCGAGGTCAAGCACCTTGGCTTCTTTTTCCTTTAACTACTCTCCACCACCACAATAAACCTGATGGGTCATCATGAGGCAGGCACCCTTGACTACTTCATATCCCTCCTGCTTCAAAGCGTCCTCGGCCTCGTCGTTTTCCGCTCCAGGCTGCATCCATACCACAGGTTTGTATGCCAGACCCCTGATATCCTCCAAAATGATCTCCTGGTTTTTCGGCGAGAGGAAAAGGGCCACAATATCCACCTTTTCCGGAACTTCTTTCAGGCTTTTATAGCAGGGCAAATCGAGTATGGTATCGCCCGCAGAAGCTGGATTGACCGGGTACAAGTCAAATCCCTGCTGCTTCAGGTATGACATTACATCGTATACTGGGCGATCACGATTTCGCGATGCTCCGACGACCGCTATCTTCGAAGGTTTGCAGACAAATTCTTCTATTATTTCGTCCATCTTCATGGCAGCAAACTCCTTTCTTCACCTATATTCTAAAGTGGCGCTACGCGCCAGCTGTTTCTATCCTCAGGTAACAGCCATCCCTTCGATCGGGCCAATCATCACGGACAACGGGATGGCCTTAAGCTGAACCTGGAACTCGACTTCCGTTTTGTCGCCAGGTGCAACCCGGGCATGTTTGCCCCTTATGTTGAAGCTATCGAACTTCTCTCCTTGCAGGTCGTACAGGCTGATCATTACACCCGGTGCTATGGCATCCGAAGACGAGGCATTGAACACCGTCGCCGTTCCTTTTAACAGCCCGGCTTCAGGGTCGAAAGACCAGCTTGATTCCAGCAGAATTACCTTGGTCCCAGCCGGAACAGGACAGCTTTCCTGAGCCAAAGACCCCGCAGAAAACAGCCCCACCAGCAAAACCGCTACGAGTGCCGTAAAAACCGTTTTTTTCATCAAGGAAATCGCTCCTCTCTTTTCAAATCAAAGTCACCGAAAAACCAGTCCTGTTGCTTCCATAAAAATTATAATACCTGTTCCACTTTTGCCGGGAGAGAAATGATCCGTTCTGATTGCAAAAGACAAACGCAATGATAGAATATAAATAAAATAGAAATTTTAAATTTGCCGTATTTGCCACCATCCTGCACGGGCAAAGAGCAGGACAACAGATCGGAACCGGATGCGAAAGAATCCGGAGCCGAAAATTCGAATACCGTCTTATGCCTTGCTAAGGAAGGAGGATGCAGTTATGGGCATGACCGCCATGGACAGGCTCAAAGGGTTAGTATCTGCAGCACTACTGGACCAGGTTGCACGCCTGGCCGAAGAGGATGACGAAAGAAAACTGGTCGCACTCTTTGAAGCTCTTTCAAAAATTTCGCCGAACAAGTACTACAGGGAAACTACCAAGGCGCTGGCTCAGTATGCGAGAGAAAATCACCCCTTTGCAGGTGTATTCAAGCGTTTGTTTACAGAGCTGAACCCGATTTGCCGGAAAAAGATGATCATGAATTTTCTGGTGAATTTCATCATCCTGGGCCGGGCCATGATCGACAGAAAAGAAAAACAGTTAGGCGTACACCTTCCCAATTTCATAGTCATAAGCCCCACCATGCGCTGCAACCTGCATTGCAAGGGATGCTACGCCTCGGCCTATTCGAAGGAAGACGACCTCTCCTTTGATGTGTTGGACCGGGTGATAAACGAAGCCAAGGAACTGGGCATGTACTTTTTCACCTTCTCGGGCGGTGAGTGTTTTGTGAGGTCCGACCTGCTTGATCTCTGGCAAAAACATGATGACTGTTTCTTCCAAGTTTACACCAACGGCACGCTGCTTGACGAGAAGGTGACGGACCGCCTCGCCGCAATGGGGAACGTGGCTCCCGTGCTTTCCGTCGAAGGGACCCGTGAGGAGACGGATTCCCGCAGGGGCGAGGGCACTTACGACAAGGTCATGGAAAGCTTCGACCGGCTCAACCGGAAAGGGATTCTTTACGGATTCAGCGCTACCTGTACCAGAACCAGCGCAGACTACCTGGCAAGCGACGTGTTTATAGAAGAGATGCTCGGAAAAGGCTGCAAGCTGGGATGGTTCTTCCAATACATTCCGACAGGGGAAAAACCCGACCTTGAGTATATGGCTACGCCAACCCAGAGGGCGAAGCTTCATGAAAAGGTCGAGGAATGGCGAATGAAGTATCCTGTTTTCATAGGCGATTTCTGGAATGACGGACTCTACGTGGATGGCTGCATGGCAGGCGGCACACGCTATCTCCACATAATCTCAAACGGTGACGTGGAGCCCTGTGTTTTCGTCCACTTCGCCGTGGACAACATAAAGGAAAAGAGCCTCGTTGAGGTCTTGCAGAGCCCCTTTTTCAAGGACATAAGGGAGGCGCAGCCTTATGAGGATGACAATCTCCTGTGCCCCTGCCTTATCATCGACCACCCGGCGGTTCTCCGGGAGCTTGTCAGAGAGCATGGGGCCAGACCTACCCATCCGGGTTCGGAAAACATCCTTACCGACCTGGCCGAAGGGCTTGATGAATACAGCAGGGGGATACACGAAGCTTTTGACCCCGTCTGGGAAACCGAGGCGCGGGCAAGGTACTTCAGGAAACTCGAGTATGAAGACAACGACGAGCGGCGCGAACGGACATTAAGACGCATGCAACAGCGGGAAAAGCACAGGATATCACATGAAAAGAGATAGAAGAACGGCTGCTTTATACCTCACCATACCCGTTCGCGACTCATGTTGAACCGCCTTAAAAAACCGCTTTTTGTGTGACCCGGCAAATATATTATTGGCGTAATCCGTCTGGATTCTTTATAATTGGAATCCGCGGAGGGCTGGCCGAGCGGTCGAAGGCGGCTGACTTGAAATCAGTTAGGCGGCGACGCCTCGGGGGTTCGAATCCCTCGCCCTCCGCCAGTTTGTTTTA
>NPIE01002913.1_pt1 | contig 71730 bp, 66 predicted proteins | sample 8637661 | NCBI WGS metagenome assembly NPIE01 (sample SAMN07420842, study PRJNA396082) | bioreactor metagenome | isolation source: sample BA12 brine-fed electro-methanogenic bioreactor BA | place: Japan: Kochi | collected 2016-12-09 | reverse complement strand
GAAGAACGGATTCCTCGGTCCGCGGTGCTTCGCTGCGCGCCGCACCCCGTCGCTCGGAATGACGATGGTTGATGTGCACCCCCCTGGGCGGCGGTCGGCAGACCCGCGACCGCCGTGGCCGGGGATCGGCTTTCAGCGTGAGGCCTGTTGAGCGTAACTGATATTGCAGTGGTGATCGGCCACGGGACAGAAAAAAAGGCCCGGCGGGCCGCCGAGCCTGTTTTGGAGAAACAACGAACCGTGCTTCACGACACGATCAATGCACTTCCACAACCGAATTGAACTCGCCAAAGGGGTTCAGCTCGGCGACCTCATTGTACGGGTCCTGCTGCCAGACGCCGTCGACGACCAGTCGATAGCGATACCGCCCGCTGGCCAGGGGCAGCTTGAGCTGCCAGATCCCGTTCTCACTGACCTTCTGGAGATGCCCCTTGTCCGGCTGCCAGCCGTTGAAGTCGCCGGCGACCTGGACGCTCTGGGCCCGTGGGTACAGCGTGACGAACGTGATCACGTCGCCTGTCTGCCGGGCGCCGTAGAACTCGGCGATCTTGGCGTCGATGCTCTTTTCCTTGGGGGCTGCCTTGCTCGGTTCGGGCACCTCACGGATCTCTTGCCGGGGTTCGGCGACGGCCGTGCTCACCATAGCGGGTTCGGACGACGGCTCGGACGCGGGTCCGGCGGCCGGCTCGCCGACGGCTATCGCGGTCGCCTCGGTCAGATGCTCCGTCTCGGCGGAAGGACGGATGGGCTCGGGCATCGCCTCGGCCGGCGCGGGTGTCGCGGGCGCGCCGGGCCCAAACGCCGCGGGCCGGACCGTCGAGAGCAACTCCTCGGCGCTGGCGCTGATGGCGTCCAGCTTGGCCTGTAGGTGACTGACCAGCTCGGCCCGGTGCGTGTGCGTGTCGGTCCCCACCAGCTCCTCGGCCAGCGACACGAAATCCTTGTGGCCGCGCGAGGCGGGGTCGTACTCGCTGATCGGCTGGCCCAGACTGGCGGCCTCCTTGAGTTTCGTGTTGAAGTTGATGACCGTCTTAAACATCTTGCCGCCGAAGTGCTTGCGGACCTCGCCGAGGATCTCCCGTCCCATCTTGGTGCGGATGTCGTACATGCTGGCCAGCACCATGACGTTGATCTTCTGCGAGCACTGGCGGCACAGAGCGTCGAGCGTTTCCAGTTGTTTGCTGAGCCCGTGCAGCGAGAAGTAGCCCATTTCCACCGGCACGACGACGTCGGTCGCCGCCCGAATGGCGTTGAACGTCAGCAGTCCCACCGACGGCGGACAGTCCACGACCATGTAGTCGTAGTCGTTGGCGACGGTGGCGAGCACCTCGCGCAGGCACCCCTCGCGGTCCATCACCCCGCTCATCTGCTGGTCGAACGCGGCCAGATCAATGCTGGCCGGGGCCAATTCAAAATTGTCGCTGATCTGCCAGAGGATCTCCCCCAGCCGCTGCGGCTCGTGCCGCGCGTGGCTGATGAGAATATCGTAGATGCTCTGTTCGATCTGTTCTTCGGGCACGGCCAGCCCCACGGCGCAATGCGACTGGGGGTCCATGTCCACCAGCAGNNGTCCGCAACCCCCGTGAGGCCAGAGCACTGGACAGGTTAATGGCCACGGTGGTCTTTCCCACCCCCCCCTTCTGGTTGATGATCGCGACGGTTCTCATGGTTTCTCCCTTGCCCTAGGCAGCGTACCAGCCCTGACAGCAGGGCTGACATCCATGTATCTCCTTGTGGCGTTTATTAGGATACGTCGGTCATCGGTTCGCACGAGCTTTACTTTTTTATCGGACAAGCGGACAAAAATCGCCCGTGCCAGTGCAGAAAACGCCCCTGGGCCGCCATGAAAAGGACCGGAAGAGACGGGTATTTCCGGGGACCCCTCGCAGGGCCGCCCTTCTTCCCAGGCCGGTCCCAGCCGGCGGGTTATTCCGTGAGTTTTTTGCCGAATCGACCCGGCTATCCTGCCGATGGACGCCCAAGCCGGGCCCGTGAGCCGGGTCCGCGATGCCAAGATATAGACCGATCAGTCGTTGCGAGGAGACAAGATGACCGAAGAAGAGATCATCCAGTGGATGCGCGACAAGGTCAAACGCGACGGTTTCACCGATGCCGCCAGTCTGGCCGAGGACTTCCTCAAAACGCACCACATCACCACATCGATGGACCCGACGTTTACCAAGACCCTGGATGCGGGCTTCAGAATCGCCCAGGAGATGCACGGCTTTTAGGGGTCCAAGCGGGCCTGAGGCTCAGTTTCAACGCCTTGAGGCCGCCCCCTGCCGGGTAGTGGTCACGCCGGCGCCGCCAGACCCAACGCCACCGCCGCGACCCGACGGCCCAGGTTTCGCGCGGTCGACAGGCCCCACGTGTCGGCCTCGACACCGCCTTCGATGCCGCTCCAGACGGTCGCGCCACGGTGCGCCGTGGGTCGGCCATCGCCAACGACGATCATCTCGTGGGTCATCAGGGCCGCCTGGACCGAGGCGATCGCCAGCTCCTGGCCGCCGTTTCGGGCGGCGCCGACGGCGACGATCCCGGCCACCTTGTCGGCCAGGGCGAACTTTCCGCGTAGGGCGATGCAGCGATCCAGGAAGATCTTGCACAGGTAGCTCATATTGCCGAAATACGTCGGCGTGCCGACGATCAGGCCCTTGACCTGCGGCGCGACCAAGCGGGCGCTGACCTCCCCAAACTGGTCCTCGTCCCCGAACGCCGAGGGCAGCCCCGCCGCCGGAGCACCGTCGATTTTCATCCCGGCCAGCTCGATCACCTCGGTCTCGATGCGGGAATCCACCTTCGCCGCCTCGGCCAGTGCCTCTTTGACCGCGTAATGCGTCGTCTTGCCCTGCCGGGGGCTGCAACAAAGCCCCACGATCCGCACGGGATCCTTGGCCGAGTCAGCGGCCTGGGCCGCCACCGCGCCGGGTGTCATGATCGCGGATGCCGCAATGAAGTGCCGTCTGTCCATGCTCGAACTCTCCACCTATGCGTCGAACCTGTCTTACGTTGTTCGCAGCCGCGACCGCCGCGACCACGGGCTGGGCCCGCCGGGGCGATCCTCTCATCGCCTGGACGGACCGATTCTACACGAGAGACCCTTGCGCCGCCAGGAGGGGTTCACCCGGGGGCCTCTCCACCCACGAAGCCCGCCCGGTCAAGGGATAGAGACCTTATGTCGCACCCAGCAAGCCCGCCTATCACGTGTGGTTGGGCTCTCCCAAAGCACGGGCTTCCCAAGCGGCGATCTCTTCCAGCCTGCGGATGATCGGCAGATGTTGCGTGCAGGCCTGCTCGCACCGTCCGCAGGCGGTGCAGTCCGCCGCCCGCGCGGGGCGGGCGTGCAGCAGGCCCCAGCCATGATGGAATCGCGTATGCTCGACCATCTGCGCATCGGTCTTGTGCATGAGCAGCCGGTCGTTGTAAAACTGCATGTAGCTGGGCACGGGCACGTTCCGCGGGCACAGGCCGTCGCAATAGCCGCAGCCGGTGCACAGCACATCCATGTTCTGCGAGAGGTGCCGCCGGACGGCCTCCAAATCGTCCGGGGTGAATGGCCGGGCCGACTCGGCGACGCGGCAGGCCGTGTCGATATGCTCGCGCTTTGTGAAGCCCACCAGCGTCACGGTGATCTCCGGGCACCCCACGCAAAAGCGAAGGGCGGCCGTGGTCGGGTCGTCGCCCTCGCGGGCCAGGAACGACAGGGCCTGATGGTTCTGCGGGATCAGGCCGCCGGCCAGCGGGTTCATCGCCACGACGCCCCAGCCGGCCTCGTGGGCGGCCTGCACCCCCGGCCAGCGGAATTGGAAGTTCAACACGTTGACGCCCAGCAACACGCCCTCAAACGCCCCATCGTCGATGATGCGCCGGATTTCCGTGCCGGGCAGGTGCGTACTGATGGCCAGGTGGCGGATGGCCCCGTCCTCCTTCAGTCGCAGGAGCGATTCGTACAAGCCGCCCGGCCGCATCGCCAAGGCGTATTGCTCCAGGCTGCGGATGCACCAGACGTGATAGACGTCGATGTAGTCCAGACCCAGACGATCCAGCGACTGCCGGACGTCGGCCCGGACGGCGGCGAAGTTATCGTGCGGGTCCGGCATGCGCTTGGTCGAGACGGTGATCTGCTCTCGTTGTCGGGCCATCTGCCGCAGGGCGATGCCGAAGATCGGCTCGCTGCGATCCTGACAGTAATCCGGGGCCGTGTCGAAATAATTGACGCCTTTGTCGTGGGCGTATAGCAGCAATTCGGCGTTTTCCTCGTCGCTGCGGCTCACATCGAATCGCATCCCGCCGAAACCGACGGCGCTGAACTTGTGGTCCGTTCGCCCGTATGTCTTGTAGATCATGGCTGTGGCTCCTGTTGGTTTCGCTTTGTCATCGGGCGCCCAGCCTAGCCGAACCGGGCCGCTAGGAAAAGGGTCTTGTTCGGGCTCCGGGCGGCCGTATAATGGCACCCGTGAAGACTTCAATCGGGAGATAACCATGTGCGATAGCTGTGGATGCGGGCAGGGCGAGGCGACGTTTGACCAGAAGGTGGCTGAGGTGATCGACTCGATCCGCCCGATGCTCCAAAACGATGGCGGCGACATTGAGCTGGTGGGCATCGATGAGGATCATACCGTCCGCGTGCGCCTCCAGGGCGCCTGCCGGGGCTGTCCCGGTGCGGCGATGACGCTGAAGATGGGCGTCGAGCGGGTGCTGCGGGAGAAGGTGCCCGGCGTCAAAGAGGTCGTGGCCGTGGCCTGAACGCCGCCGGGACGCTGCGGTCCGGGGCTCAAGGCACATCGCGTCCCGACCGCAGGCGATAGATGTTGATGAACCGCAGCCGGTGGTGCACCACGCGATCAATGAACTCGAGTTGCGCGGCGTAGGGACCCAGTTGCTGGGGATCTATCAACCGGGCGATTCGGTCCAGGCCATATCGCTTGTAGTAAGAGTTGGTCCGCGCCAGACCCAGCCGTGAATCCCACGCGATATAGGTGACGTTTTTGCGGCGGCAATCGGCCAGGAAGCCATCCAGGTCCTCGCCGCCGATGCGGTCGGTGGAGATCAGTGACGCCTCCGAGGGCAGCCACAGGGCGACCATGTGCGGCAGCGTCGTGACCATCGTTTCGCCCGGTTGGGCGTTTGCGCGGTACCAGTCGGCCAGCATCTTGAATTCGATGTCCTTCTGCCCGTCGCCCAGCATCTTGGCAAGCGTGTGCTGATTGTGGGCGGCCATGACGCCGAGCAGCATCACCAAAGCCACGTCGGGCGCGACCCAGCGCCAGCCATGCAGGAGGGTTCTTCCGCCGGCCACCAACAGCGCGGCCAAGACCACGACGAACGGCACCAGCGGCGTGCCCGAATCATACATCGGCAACCGACCCAGGCCCGGCACCAGAAGCGCCAACCAGATGGCCAGGGCCGCCGCGACGGCCCCACTCAGCACCGAGGCGAACCCTGCGGGGGGATTCATGCGGCGCCATATCCATGCGCCCAGGTGACGCCAGCCATACAGACTCAGCATCCAGAACAACCACACGAGCGGCCAGAGGTAGCGCTCTCGCGTGCCGACCTTCAGCGAGATCGCCAGCCAGTAGGCGACGAAGAAGAACAGGATGCCCATCAGCGGCTTATCGCGATCCTTTACGAGACGCACGACCGCGGCGATGAATCCGGTTGCGGCAAATCCCGCCGTCAGGAGAACGGGCCCGCCGGATTGCGAGATATCGGTGATGAACACAACTTTATACGTGGTCTTCCACAATGTGTGCAGCACCGGAACAAACGACTGACCCCGGAAGAACAGATGCCAGTACCCCCCGGCCGCGCCGGCGCCACCCCCCTCGGCCCCTCCGCCGGCGGCCGCCGCACGACTCTGGGCCAGGCCCAGCAGTAACCATGCCGCCATGGGCAGGGCCGCCACACCCGCCCGCAGGATCGCGTGAATCCGGCTGCGAAGGTCGCGCCGTTCCCACACATCCAGGGCCAGGGCGGCCACAATCAGCACCACGCCCTCGTAGCGGATCAACGACGCCGCGCCGGCGGCCGCGTAGACCCATCGGCTGCGGCGGGCGAGCAGCCAGCAGCTCAACAAAACAAAGAACCACAGCGGAATCTCGGCGATCGGTTGAATGAGCAACCCCAGCGTCCACGGATTGATCGCACAGACCAGCGGCGCCATCGCCGCCCACGTGCCCAGCCAACGCCGCGCCAGAAGATACAACAAGACCAGACAGAACGGGAACAACATCGCGTTCAGAAACCAGCCGGCCGTTAGCGCCGGCGACGGTTCCGGCATCAGGGCCGACAGGGCCAGCACCATCAGGCCCAGGCCCGGCAGCCGTTTGTAGTTCGCCGGCAACCGCCCGTGCAGCAACGGCTCGGCCGTGGAGACGAACGAGGGAAAGTCCGAGTTGGGCACGGGCCGCTGGCCAAAATATAACACGCTCAGCCAGAGTCCGAACGCGAAGAGCATGAGCACGATCAGAACCTCCACGCCACGTCGGGCGCGATCTCCGGGCGCCCGGGACGTAGCCGGCCCCGCGAAGCCGGGTGTGGGGGGCAAACGGCGTTTGCGGCGTGAACGGCTCATGGTATAGGCCTCCGGCCCGGCCGCGGCCTCGAGACCGGCGCGGGAATCACCTTAAACACGTTGATCCACCGATCCGGCGTGATGACGATGCGATCTATGAACTGCAGTGGTCCAATGGACTGCGGCTGGGCCAGAATCGGCGCGATGTTCTCTAAGCCTTGTCGCGTCGCGGCGCTGCCCCGCGTGCTCCAGGTCACGTAGCGCACGCCCTGTTGGCGGCAATGATCGATGAATTCCGCCAGGGACGGCGCGGCCAGGCTCTGAGTCCCCACGAGATCCTCTCGCCGCGTCGGCACAATGAACTCGAGCGTCGTGGCCCATCGACTAGCCAGTTTCTCGCCCGGCTGGGTATGCTCCCAGAACCAATCCATCAGGATCTTGTATTCCACATAGTAGCTGTTGTTGCCCACCAGACGCACCGCTTGGGCATGGTACGAGGCAAACAACACGCCGACCACCGCCACGGTCGCGCCCACGCGCCAGATGCCGCGGAATCGCCCCGCGGTCAGATACAACACCCCTACCGCGACGACGGCCGCCAGACCGGCCACCAGCACCCATGACCCGCCAAGGACCATGCGCGGGGACGGATAGCGCACGACGTACCCCAGCAAGGCCGCCAGCCAAACCGCCGCCCCGACCACCAGAACGGCCTGGAGCACCGGCTCGACCGACGACAGACCGCCCAGCCGGTCCCGAAGCCGCCGCCATCCCCAGGCATGGCCGAAAACGCTCAGCAGGATCAGGATCCACGAGATCGGAACGACGTATCGCGGCACCGTCTCGGCCCGCAGACCGTGGACGATGACGTAGAACAGCACAAATGCCCAAAGCACCAGGGCCCGGCCATGCCGCCGGTCAATCGTCGCCATGAGCCCCAGCACCGCCCCCGTCACCGCTGCCGCGACCGTCAACCAGCTCACGACGACGACGACTTGGTCGAGCGCCTGCATCTCGGCCTCCGAAGCAAACAGCAGCCCCATGGCCTGGGCCTGTTCCAACGGGAGCAATTGCGCCAGCTCCTGGCGCGCCGCGCCGGGCCAGTTCAAAAGGGGCTCGAACGAGACCTGCCAGCAGTACTTGAGGAACGCGCCGAGCGCCACCCCGCGCCCGTAGTTGCGAATGTAATGGCTCTCGCCCGGTTGCCAGTAGTAGTACGTGCAGCCCATCCAGATCAGAAATGGGATCGAGGCCGCGGTCGCACAGCCGAACGCCTGCGCCCAGCGTCGCGGCGTTCGATGCCTCAGGCCGTCGGCCAGGAACGCCAGCACGATCAGCATCGCGCATTCGTAGCGCACCATGGTGGCGACGGACGCCGCGACGTAGGCCCAGCGCGAGCCGCGGAAGATCAGCGCGACGGTCACCAGCATGAAGAAGATCATGGTCGTCTCGGCGATGGGATTGACTTGCAGGTGAATCACCATCGGGTTGGCCATGGTCAGGATCGCCACAAACGGCGCGGCCCGCGGCACCAACCGCCGCGCCACGGCAAAGACGAGCACCACGTTGGCCACGCTCAGCACGGCGTTCCACAGCCAGCCGGCCCGCATCACGTCGTCGCCCATCAATCGGCTCAGGCCGACGATCATCAGCCCCAGCACGGGACCCCGCTTGAAGCTGGGCGGGAGCTCACCGCTCCACAAGGCCTCGCCCACGCGGACGAAACCCGGAAAGTCCGGGTTCGGCACGGCGTAGGCCCCCCAGTAGGCCACGGCCTTGACCAAGCCGAATAACACCAGGATTCCCACGATGATCCAAAGCCGTCGTCCGCCGAGATCTTCCAACCCGACGCCCGTCGCGACCCCGGCCGAGCCGGTCACCGGAACCCTGTCGACCATCCTGTCGCCGGGTCGTGTATCCGGTGTTCGAGAACGTCTACGCGATCGACTCATGGCAGCATCATCCCCACCCCACCGGCCGGACGTGCAAGCCTCGGCCCGCACGAGGCGTCATGATCCCTCCCCCGGCTCGTGAAGCCGGCGCGCACTCTTGCGCGCCGTGTACAGGGCCTCCTGAATCAACTCGCGGTTGGTGCCGATCAGATCCGCCAGGATGCCCAGGACAACCAGGTTAAATGCCATCAGCAACAGCACGGCCGCCAAAATCAGCGATTGAACGTGCCCGCCCCCTCGGCCCTGCAGGTAATACACGAGGAACCGCACGCACAGCGCCAGCCCCGCCAAGCCGACCGGGACCGCCAGATAGAGAAACGTGCGCAGCGGCCGATACGTGATGTAGGATCGCAGGATGATGCCCACCGACCGCGTGACGTAGTGCGGGATCGAGGAGATCAAGCGACTCCTGCGGGTCTGGGCGTTGACGCCCACGGGCACGTGACCGATCCGCATGTTCATGTGCCCCGCCTGGATGATCGTCTCCAGGGTGTAGGTGTACTGATTGAACACGTGCAGCCGCATGGCCGCCTCGGCCGAGTACGCCCGGAAGCCGCTGGTCGTATCGGGGATATCCGTGCCGGAGAATCGCCGCACGACGTGGCTGCCCCAGCGCTGCAGTTTCTTCTTGGCCCAGGAGAAATGCCCGATCGACTCGATCGGCCGCGCGCCGACGACGATATCCAGCCGGCCCTCCAGGATCGGTTCGATCAGGGCGCCGATGCATCGGCCATCGTACTGGTTGTCGCCGTCGGTGTTGACGATGAGGTCGGCGCCCAGTTCCAGGCACCGCTCGACGCCCCGAAGGAACGCGGCGGCCAGCCCGTGATTTGAGCCCAGCCGCAGCACGTGGTGCACCCCACACTCGCGGGCGACCTCAACCGTGCGATCGGTGCTGCCGTCGTCGATGACCAGGACCTCAATCGCGTCGATGCCGGGCAGCGTCCGCGGCAGGTCCTTGACCACGTCGGGCAGCGTCGCCTCTTCGTTGTAACACGGTATCTGAATAATCAGTTTCATGGTTCGCTTTGTGACCCCATCGACCGTCGGCGAAGCGCACTTGAATTATAGAGCCCGGCAATCGGGACCTCCAGCCCCGATCGTGGGTTTTGCCCGGCGCTGCGTCCCTTTGTTCACAACCGCCGCAGCACCACGAGCTGGTTGCACCCGACCGCGAAACGCCGGTAGTGGTCGATGTGGAGCCCAAACCGTCGGGCGAATACGCGAAAACGGGCCCGGCTGAAGATGATCGGATGGTGATCCTCGGCACTGCGGGCGAACAGGCCCAGCCGGGCCCCGATACGATGCACGCCATCGCCCAACGGCGTGGGCGTCGTGATCACGATGCACCCCGCCGGCGCCAGCCGGGCGAGCAACTGCTCGAACAGGTGCCGCTGATTGTACACGTGCTCGATGACGGCCAGCAAGAGAATCGTGTCGAAGGACCGCCCCTCCGCGAACGCATCGACGTCGAGATCGGCCTGCTCAAACGTGTGTTGGGGGTACCGGCGTCGCAGACGCTCGAGGACCTCGGCTTGGGCGTCGACCCCGTGGTACTCGTCCGGGGCGTCGAGGCGTTCAAGGATGGCGCCGGTCCCGCAACCCACGTCCAGAATGCGTCCCCGCATCCACGGCAGGACGCGCCGGAGCCGAAGCCGCTGCGCCGGTGTGCTCAACAGGCCCATTGTTCAAAACTCCAGTTGACGGCGGCGGACGGTGAACGTGTGGACCCGCTCGTTGTCGATGCTGTAGATGTCGTAGACGACGGTCGGGTCGGCGGCGGTCGTGTCGAAGGTCAGCCTGCCGAAGGAGCACTTGGCGTTGTAGCTGAACAGACACCCCGGCACGGGCCCGTGGCGATGCACGTTGGTCAAACGGGAGCTTTCGAACTCGACCAGGGGATAGGCCCCCGGTCGCTCAATCCGCCAGACGTCGCTGCGATGCCGGTCGGCGGCCAGCAGGATCACCCCTTCGATCCGCCGGTCGGCGATCCAGTCGAAGATCTCCTCGCGCTCGTCGGCGTACCCATCCCAACTGTCCCGACTGCCGGGTTTGGCTCCCGGCGACCAGGGAACGGGTGAGATCAGAGCCTTGAACGTGGCCGTACTGCCCGCCAGCGTCTTCTTGAGCCATGCCTTTTGCACCGGGCCAAGCATCGAAGGGGCTGGGGTCTTGGGGTTGTCCCGATAGTACCGCCCATCGAGCATAATAAAGTGCACGTCGCCCCAATGGAAGTCGAACCAGCAACCGGGGTTCGTCGCGCCGCCGCCATAGGCGGGGTTGACCCAGTTCTGCCGAAACACCGTCCACACGTCTCGCTTCCAGGTAGGCTGCTCCACGGCCGGTCCGCCCCAGCCATCATTGGTGACGAAATCGTGATCGTCCCAGATCGCGTAAATGGGCACGTGCGACACCAGACGCCGCCATTCGGGCCGTGACTGACGGCGATAGTAACAGTACCGCTGGACCGCCGGCTTGGTCGGATCGTCGATGTAGACGTTGTCGCCCAGCAGCAGGAACAGCCGCAGGTCGTGCGAGCCGATGGTGGTCCACATGCGCTCGTGGTCCGGCGTGTACCCGGCCCCGCCGCCGAAGCCGACCGAAAACCGGATCGAATGACCGATGGGCGGGGCCGTTCGGAACCGCCCCATGGCGCAGAGCCGGTCTTTTACAAACACGCCATACCCGTATTCCGTATCCGGCCGCAGGCCGGTAACGTCCAGCCGCGCCGCATAGTCCGACTCGCCGGTGGTGGCCGCCTGCGACGATACGCCGCCTTCGGAGGTGGAGCCCCCCGCGACGGTGACGACCGGCGAGACCTCGACCCGCACCGCCGCCGGTTCGGCCGTGCGAACCCAGAAGGCCGCGCCCCGCGACGTGACCGAGCCCACCATGGGGCCATGCACCAGGACCTCGTCGGGATGATCGGCCAACCGACGTTTCAGGAACTCGCGCCAGGGTTGACTCTCGTGCAGCGCCCCCAGAAGGTCCCGCGGGCCCGCGATGAAGCGTCCGACCGGTATCCCATGCTCCACCGCCCGCGTGACCCAGGACATCGCCTGATCGACCCGTCCCTGCCGGCTATGCAACAAGGCCATGATGTACATCGACTCCAGGTCGTCGGGGTGAGTCTCGATGTACCGCGCCACCGGGGCCAGATAGGCGTCGCCCTTGCCGTCGACGACGGCACTGACCACGTTCAGCCCCTGTCGCTTGTACTGATCCTGCTCATACGTGACAGGGTGAACCGTCGACCCACCCATCAGAACGACAGCCATGATCCACCCTGCCTGCACCTTACCCATGATCCCACCTCGCAAGACATGGCTCTGAGTAACCCTGGGCCAACGGTCAGCCGCCTTGGCCGCAGGTTCAGGATAGCCCTTGGCGGCCGCCGGTGCAATGGCGGGGACCGGCGAAGGACGCCGAAGAACCGGCTTGTCCCTGTGGGACGGCGGTGCTATCCTGAGGGGCGGTTTACGGTGTTTTCGTTGTGGAGGGATAGCCATGAAGAAAAGCCTGTGCCTGCTTACGCTGCTGTTCGGTCTCGCCTTGCACCCGGCGGCGGTCATTGGTGAAACACAGAAGGAGCGGGACGCCCGCATGGCCTGGTGGCGGGACGCCCGTTTCGGCATGTTCATTCACTGGGGCCTGTACGCTATCCCCGCCGGAGAATGGAAGGGCGGCACCAACCACGCAGAATGGATTCGTCACACGGCCCAGATCCCACTGGAGGAGTATGACCGATTCGTTCACCAGTTCAATCCCACCCGGTTCGACCCCGATGAATGGGTCCGCCTCGCGAAATACGCCGGCATGAAGTACATCGTCATCACCTCCAAGCACCACGATGGCTTCTGTCTCTGGGATTCGAAACAGACCGATTACGACGTGATGAGCACGCCCTACGGACAGGACATTCTCCGGGAGCTGACCGACGCGTGCAACCGGCACGGCCTGCGCATGTGTTTTTACCACTCCATCATGGATTGGCATCACCCGGACTACTTACCCAGGCGTCCGTGGGAGGCGGCAAGCCGGCCGGCGCAAGGGGCGGATTTCTCCCGGTATATCGCCTACATGAAACGCCAGCTTGCGGAACTGATCCAGAACTACCGGCCGCACGTCCTCTGGTTTGATGGGGAGTGGGAGAGCACGTGGACGCACGACATGGGCGCCGACCTCTACAATTACGTCCGCGGACTCAAGCCGGAGATCATCATCAACAACCGGGTGGACAAGGGCAGGCAGGGCATGCAGGGCCTGACCCGCGAGGGGGATTACCGGGGGGATTTCGGCACGCCTGAACAGGAAATCCCCCATCAGGGCTTGCCCGGGGTGGACTGGGAATCCTGCATGACGATGAATGACCACTGGGGCTGGAACAAAAACGATCACAATTGGAAGTCCGGACCCGACCTCATCCGGAAGCTGATTGACATTGCTTCCAAGGGTGGCAACTTCCTGCTCAACGTCGGCCCCAAACCCGACGGCACCTTTCCGCAAGAGGCCATTGAGTGTCTGAAGGAGATCGGCGACTGGATGCAGATCAACGGCCAAGCGATATATGGCACGACCGCAAACCCATTCAATCGCCTGGCCTGGGGACGATGCACAAAGAAAGTGCGGCCTTCGGGCGTCACACTCTATCTCCACGTATTCAACTGGCCCGCCGACGGCAAGCTCCTCGTGCCGGGCCTGCATAACAACGTCACCCGGGCGTACTTCTTGGCAGGCGGGCATACCGTAGAGGCGTCGAAGGTGGACGATGGATGGCTTCTGAGGGTTCCCCGGCAGCCTCTCGACCCGGTGGCCACCGTCATCGTCCTGGAGGTTACAGGCGAGCTGAAGATCGAGGACATCCCCATCCGACAACAAGATGGCGGCACCGTGGTGCTCCCGGCCACACAGGCCGAGATTCACGACACTCCCGGCGGTCAGGCCCCCCAGGTGGAGACGAAATACGGCAAACCCAACATCGGCTACTGGCTTGATGCGCGGGACTGGGTCTCCTGGGCGTTCAGAATCGACCGTCCCGGGACGTTCGAGGTGTCCACGGAGATGGCCTCGCAGAATCCCAGCCGGTTTGAGCTGAGGATCGGCAGCCAGGTGCTGACCGCCAGCGGGCCCGACACCGGCGGATATGACAATTTCAAGACGGTGTCGCTGGGCAAGCTGAGGATAGGCGAACCGGGCGACGTGACCCTGGAGTTCAGACCGGTCGAAGGGGCATGGAATCCCATCAATGTCCGGTCGGTTATCCTGCGTCCGGCCAAGTAGCCCCGCATCCTCGAATCGGTGCACCATCGGACAATGACATGAGTGTTCTTTCGCACGGATCCGACGGGGCTTGACAGGCGTCGGTGATTCCCTGAGCGTGCTTGTTGAGTTGTCCGAGTCCCTATGCTATAGTTGTGGGAGCCGATAAAAAACCGGAGGATCGATCAATTCAAGGGGATTGCCATGTGTGAACACTGCACGCGACGGGAGTTCTTGGGAACGGGAGTGGCCGGCGGATTGATGCTCGCCGGGGCGACCTGGACACACGCTTGGGCCGCCCAGGGCGATGTTCCGCAGCCGGCCGGCAAGTCACGCATCTGCGTCATCTTCACGGGTCCACCCGCCCCGGCGGACCGTGATTGGGGCGCCGACGCCGGGCAGATCAAGGCGGCGACGGCAAGGCTGGCCCGGGCGGAAAAGGACCTGGGGAATATCGAACTGGTGATTGGAGAGTCCAACGACGCCCAGCAGACCGCGGCCCTGTTGGACAAGGCCGGGCCGGGCGCGCCCGTCCTGGCGATCAACGTCCGCAACTTCGCCCTGACCCGCGTGGTCAAGCCGGTTCTCGACGGCGCGCACCCCATGCTCATGTTCTCGCTGCCGGCCAGCGGACACGATTGGATGTACGCGCCCCGCTGGCATCGCCAGGGGCACCGCGTCACCCTTCTGCCGACCAGCGACTTCGATGAGCTGGAGCGGGCGCTTCGCCTGTTGCGGGTCGTGCCCATGATGAAGCAGACGCGTATTCTGCTCTTTCCGCCGGCTCGCGGCACGGCGCCGGCCCAGTCGCCCGATGAGATCAAGAAGCGCCTGGGCGCCGATGTCCTGGCCGTCGAGGAGAAGCTTTTCGACGAAATGGTCGCGGCGGTGGATGAAAAGGCGGCCCGCGCCGAAGCGGACCGCTGGACCCAGAACGCCAAGCGCATCATCGAGCCCAACGAGGAGGACATCTGGAAGGCGGCGCGTATCAGCATCGCGCTGCAGCGTCTCATGGAGCGGGAGCGGGCTCAGGGGCTGGCCGTCGGCACGTGCATGGGATGGCTGTCCCGAGGATTTCCCTGTCTGGGCTTCACACGCCTCCGCGACAAGGGCATTCCGGCCGCGTGCGAGGGGGACATGGACTCGTTGCTGACGATGCTGCTGTTCCAATACGCCTTCGACCGCGCCGGCTTTCAGGGGAACGCGACCTTCGATACCTCGCGGAACGTGTTGTGGACCGCTCACTGCACCGCGCCGCTGAAGATGGAGGGTCCCGACAGCGCGGATGCGCCATACCTGCTGCGCGGACATTCGGAGGTGGGCGGCAGCGGCTGCGTGCCGGAGGTCCAATACCGGCTGGGTCAGACCGTGACGCGCACCAAATTCGTCAACCTGGACACGATACTCGCCTCGACGGGCAAGATTGTCGAGGTCCCGGAAAAGGCGGTCCATGGCTGCCGCACACAGATTGTCACCGAGGTGCGGGATGCGGCGAAGATGGCCGCCAACTGGAGCCGCGTTCTGGAAACCGAGGACGCCATGACGCTGCTGCACCGCGTGGTGTTCTACGGAGACCACATGGACAGCGTGTATCACCTGGCCCGTCTGATGGGCATGAACGTCGTCGAGGAGGGCTGAGCGAACCGCAAGGATACGATGGCCCGGCAGGTGAGTCGACCGACGTTGGTGCGTTGGGCACGTGATCATTTGCCTGAATCGCCGGTGGTGGGTGATTGGCTAAAGCATCGTTGAAAGAGCGATGCCGTCTTGGGATGATAGAGCATGAGCACAGGTATGCCGCGGAAGGCGTGTGGCGGCACGTCCGGGCACCGCATAGAGCGCTCCCTGGAAAAACTGAAACAGAGAGGAATCCTGTGAGCATTGAATCTGCGACACTTACGCGGCGTCGGTTTTTGAAACGGGGGATGGTGACGGCCGGTGCGGTGGCGCTGCCGTTCTATGTCCCCGTCCCGGCGCTGGGGCGGAATGGGACGGTCGCCCCCAGCGAACGCATCGTGATGGGCGGCATCGGCATGGGTGGCCGCGGGTCGGGGGACCTGGCCTGGATGGTGAACGAGCCGGATGTGCAGTGGGTGGCCGTGTGCGACGCCGTCAAGGGCCGACGCGACGCGGCCAAGAACCTCGTGGACGCCAAGTACGGCAATAGAGACTGCGCCGCCTACGCCGATATGCGACAGTTCCTGGCCGAGCGAACGGACGTGGAGGCCGTGCTGATCGCCACCGGCGACCGCTGGCACGCATTGGCTGCGATCTGGGCCATGCGGGCCGGCAAGGATGTCTATTGTGAGAAGCCGGCGTGCCTCACCATGGCCCAAGGGCAGGCGGTCGCCGAAACCGCGCGCCGGTACGCCCGCATCTACCAGACCGGCGCCCAGCGCCTCAGCGAGGCGAACCACGTGTTTGCGATCGAGATGGCTCGATCCGGCCGGCTGGGCCCGATCCATACCGCGTACGCCGATTGCCGGTGGCGGGACGGGTTCCGTCACGACTGGCTCCCGGCACAGCCGGAACCGGCCAAGGATGAGCTGGACTGGGACCTCTGGCTGGGGCCATCCCCCTGGCGGCCCTACAATGCCGGGTACGTGAATGGGGGCGGGTGGTATCGCTTTTATGATTTCGCCACCGACGTCGCCATGTGGGGGGCGCACACGGTGGCCCAAGCCCTGGCGGGGCTGGATATGACGGACGTGTCCTTCATCGAGTTCGAGTACGCCGAGCCCACGAAAAGCATGATGACCCGCCTGTCCAACGGCGTGAAACTGGTTCTCTTCCGGGTGGCCGGCTCGGTCTGGGACCCCTGCGAGTTCTGGCACGGCGCGTGCGGTGAGCGGTTCGACGGCCCGAAGGGGTGGGCTGCGGCCGCCGACGGGTATTCGGGCCCCGACGTTTCCTCGCCGTCGCTCCTGCGCGACTTCAAGAACGTGCTGGCCGATTACATGGATCGGACCCAACGGCCGATGAACCACGTGCGGGATTTCTTTGACTGTATCCGGTCGCGCCGACCAACGGTGGCGAACCCGGAGGTCATGGTCCAATCCATGAACATCTGCCTGGCCGCGGACATCTGCGGGCAATTGAAACGCGATTTGAAGTTTGATCTACGCAAGGCCGAATTCATCGGCGATCCGGAGGCCAACCGGCTGCGGTCCCGCGCCATGCGGCCGCCCTACATGATCTGATTTGACCCTTGAGGCCCTGTGTCTTTGACATGAATCCGCCAACGCCCCTATTCAGGCACGTCAGGCCACGCGGCAAGAACCCGCATTCAACCGCGCACACGGTCGAAATCCCCGTCGGCTTTCCCCGTAATCCGCACTTTATTCGGAGGTTTCATTTGTACCATGACTGAACCATCAAAACCCTCATCCGGCAGCCGTTCGTCGCGGCGGGACTTCCTCAAGACATCCGGCGCCGCGGCCGTGGGCAGTGCTCTGGCGGGCTCCATGACCTTCGTGCGGAAGGCCTCCGCCGCCTATTCCGGCGGCGACATCCTCAAGGTGGGGCTCATCGGCTGTGGCGGGCGCGGCTCCGGGGCGGCGGCGCAGGCCCTGTCCACGGGGGACGACGTGGTCCTGACGGCCATGGGCGACGTCTTCGAGGATCGCGTGCAGAGCAGCCGCCGGCACCTGGCGGGCAGCGAACAATTCGGGCAACGCGTGAAGGTCTCCGACGACGCATGCTTCGTGGGCCTGGACGCGTACCGGAAGGTGATCGACAGCGGCGTGGACGTCGTCGTCCTGGGCACGCCGCCGGGCTTCCGGCCGCAGCATCTGCGGGCGGCCATCGAGGCGGGCAAGCACGTCTTCGCCGAGAAACCCATGGCCACCGACGCCCCGGGCGTGCGTTCCGTCCTCGAGTCCGCCGCGATGGCCAAGGAAAAGAACCTGTCTCTGGTGGTCGGCTTCTGCTGGCGGTATCACCTGGCGCGTCGTGCATTCTACGAGCGAGTACACCAGGGCGCCATCGGCGCCATTCGTGCGGTTTACGCCACCTATCTGACCGGACCCGTCAAGCCCATGCCCCCGGCCAGCAGCCGCCCCGCCGGCATGGGCGACGTGGAGTGGCAGCTCCGCAACTGGTACAACTTCGTCTGGCTGTCCGGGGATGGGCTGGTGGAACAGGCCTGTCACAGCGTGGACAAGATCGCTTGGGCGATGAACGGCGTCCTGCCGCTCAAGGCGGTGGCCACCGGGGGGCGTCAATTCCCCAACCACGAAGGCAACATCTACGACCATATCGACGTCTTCTACGAATTCCCCGACGGGGTCCGCGCGTTCATGGCCCAACGTCAGATCGGCAACTGCTACGGCGACAACTCCGACTACCTCATGGGGGCCGACGGCCTGGGCACCATCAGGGGCTGGAGCGATCCGGTCATCACGGGCAAGGAGACGTGGCGCTACCAGGGCCCCAAGTCCGACATGTACCAGGTCGAGCATGATGAGCTGTTCGCCGCGATCCGCAGCGGCCGGCCCATCAACGACGGCGTCTGGGGCGCGCACAGCACGCTCATGGCCATCATGGGACGCATGGCCGCCTACACCGGCAAAGAGATCTCCTGGAACGATGCGCTGAACTCCCAGCAGAAGCTCGTGCCGGACAACCTGACGTGGGATATGGACTTGCCCATCCGGCCCATGGCCATGCCGGGACGCACGGAGTTCATCTGATCGTGGCGCGGCCGGGTCGTGAGGCCCGACCAACGAACGGCTTGATTCAACAACCAGATATCAGGACTTCAGGCCCGTCAGGTCGGGCGTGAGCCGGACCTCGGACTGCAACAGGTCTTGCCACGTGACTTCGGTTCCGCGGTAGGCGGCCTCGCGGCCCATGATCGCCGTGAGGTTGGACCGCACCGAGGCGGGAACGGTCTCGTTGGCGTACTGCCCGGCAGTGATGCTCTGGTAGAACGTCTCGATATTGGCCTGCGTTCCCGTGGTGTAAAGATAGTCGAACTGCCCGCCCTTGTAGGACTTTCGGCCCCGAATGATCACGCCGCTGAAGTAGTCGGTCTCAATGACGCCCTCGGCGCCGAAGAACCGGCACGTGATCTGGTCGCGGACGCCGGGGATCGACTGGATTGACGTGAAGCTCAGGAGGAGGTCATCCGGGAACCAGTAGGTCACGGCAAAGTGATCGTAGATGCTGTCCGCGGGTCGGAGCTTGCGTCCTCCGGCGCCGACCGCCCGCACCGGATCGCGGTCGACGATCCAGGTGGCCACGTCCAGGGCGTGGATGCTCTGCTCCACGATGAAGTCGCCCGATATCTCAAGCACGTAGTACCAGCTTCGCAGGCGCTCCTCGTTGCCCGCGGGCGGGCCGCCCCGACCACCGCCCTCCCAGGGGTAATGCGCCTCCCCCAGAACCAGGGGCCCCATGTCGCCGGCGTGAACCCGCCGCACCGCCTCCTGGTAAAACTCGTTGGCGCGGGTCTGAAAGTCGACGAGGAAGACAAGCTTGCGCTGCGTGGCCTTGCGCCCGGCGGCGGCGATTGTCTTGCAGCCCGGCACGTCGACCGCGATCGGCTTGGCGAGAAAGACGTGCTTGCCCGCGTTGACGGCCGCCATTGATTGATCCGGATGGAAGTAAGGCGGGGTCTCGATCACCACCGCGTCCAGGTCCTGCTCGAGCAGCCTGCGATACCCGGACAACCCTGAATAGCAACGCTGCGCATCGACCTTGAGGCGGCTTCCGCTGGCCTTGGCGCGATCCTCAAAGTAGTCGGCGCAGGCGACGAACTGATACTTGCCCGTTTCCTGGAAGAGGTCGGCGATCCAATTGCCCCGTCCGCCGCAGCCGATCAGCCCCAGGGTGATCTTGGAGTTGGCCTGCGTGCCGAAGACCAGCGAGGGCTTGAGTGCGACCACGGTTCCCGCGGCGGCGGTGGAGATGAATCTTCGACGATCGATTCCTGTGTTCATCGTGCGACACTCCTTCAATAAGCCGACGTGAAACCTCATTGCCTGACCGGCCCGGAGGGCTCCGCAGAGGGTGTTGGTGCGGGCGGCCAGGCCGTAGCACCTCGCAAAGGCCGAGTTCATCATAGGTTCCCGGAACACCCCAGGTCAAGCGTTGTCCCAAAGAGGACCCCCAACGGGGCCGTGTCGCGGCGCGTCCAGCATCCTGAAGCGCAGGGGGCAGAGGATCAATCCTGACCCTGTCCTCACCGGAAAAGAGGACCGGCCCAGGAGGCTTTGGAATTGACAGTCCCGCGGCGCGGGCCTACCCTGTCCCCCATGGGATGACGGCTCATGGAGGATGCCATGGTTATTGTAACGGGCGGTGCGGGGTTTATCGGCTCGGCCCTGGTCGCGGGGCTCAACGCGCGGGGCTGCGACGAGGTGCTCATCGTCGATGTGCTCGGCGAGGATGAGAAGTGGAAGAACCTGCGCGGGCTGCGGTTCATGGATTACATCGAGGCCGACGAGTTCTTCGACATGCTCACGGCCGGGCGGATGGATTGGCCCGTCGAGGCGATCTTTCACCTGGGGGCCTGCTCTTCCACGACCGAAACCGACGCCTCGTACCTCGTGCGGAACAACTACAACACCTCGAAGGTGCTGGCCGGCTTTGCCGTCGATGAGGGCATCCGGTTCGTGTACGCCTCCAGCGCGGCGACCTACGGCGACGGGGCGCAGGGGTTTGTGGACGATGAAACCCGGCTGGACGATCTGCGGCCGCTGAACATGTACGGCTACAGCAAGCACCTGTTCGACCTGTGGGCGCGGCGCAGCGGCCTGCTGGAGCACGTCGTGGGGCTCAAGTACTTCAACGTCTTCGGACCCAACGAATACCACAAGGGGCCGATGCGCAGCTTCGTGCTCAAGGCCTACGAGCAGATCCGCGACCGCGGCCGGGTGGGGCTGTTCAAGTCGTATCGGCCGGACTACGGCGACGGCGAGCAGCGGCGGGACTTTTTGTACGTCAAGGACGCGGTGGCCATGACGCTGTTTTTCCTGGACCGGCCGGACCTGATGGGCCTGTACAATATCGGCACGGGCCGGGCCCGAAGCTGGAACGACCTGATTGCGGCGGTCTTTACCGCGATGGACCGCCCCGCGGCCATCGACTACATCGACATGCCGGAGGACATCCGCGACCAGTACCAGTATTTCACCGAGGCCGACGTGACCAAGCTCCGCGACGCGGGCTACGACGAACCGACGACGGGACTCGAAGAAGCGGTCGCTGATTACATAGGGGGATATCTGCACTGCGGTGGATATCTTGAAGCGATGGCTTGACTTATGAGTTCTTGGGGTACAGGGAGGAATCATGGTACGGTTGGATGAGATCGGATATTGGTCAGAGATCAAACTGGATATTGTCCGAGAGTATGCTGCGGCATACTCCAAGATTATGAATAACCAGACGTTTATTCGCAGCTACTACTATATCGATGGTTTTGCCGGAGCAGGCGTACATGTCTCCAAGCAAACGGGGCAATCCATTCCTGGGAGCCCTGCGAATGCGCTGCAAATAGAGCCTCCCTTCTCGGGTTATTACTTCATCGATTTAGACGGGGACAAAGCCGCGCTACTCCAAGAGCTTGCCAGAGCAGCAGAGAATGTCTCCGTCTATTCGGGAGACTGCAACACCGTTCTTCTCAACGAGATTTTCCCGAAGATTCAATACGCGGCTTATGTACGCGCACTCTGTCTGCTTGATCCCTATGGGCTTCACCTGGATTGGACAGTCATTCAAACGGCCGGTCAGTCCAGAGCAATCGAGATATTCTTGAATTTTCCTTTGATGGATATGCAGATGAACGTGCTGAAGCATCACCCTGAGAAAGTTAGCCCCCAGCAGCAGGAACGGATGAATCTGTTTTGGGGGGACGACAGCTGGCGAAGAATCGCCTACAAACAGGATCGCGGCCTGTTCGGTCCAATCGAACAAAGGGAACCCCATGAAGTATTGGTTCAAGCGTTCAAAGAGCGACTACAAGACGTGGCTGGCTTTCGGTGGGTCCCGGAACCGATTCCTATGAGGAATACCAAAGGCGGAATCGTGTACTACCTGTTTTTTGCCTCCCCAAACAATACTGGTTCCAAGATCGTACACGACATTTTCAGCAAGTACCGAAACCGGGGGGCACCGTGATGGCGACGCAATCGGCGATAGAGTGGACGGAGTCGACGTGGAATCCGGTGACGGGGTGCACGAAGGTCAGCGCGGGTTGTGCGAACTGTTACGCCGAGCGGATGGCCCGGCGCTTGCAGGCGATGGGGCAATACCGATACCGCCACGGGTTCGAAGTCACGCTTCAGCCGGAGGCCTTGGATGAGCCGGCCCGCTGGAGGAGGTCCCGCATGGTGTTTGTCAACTCGATGAGCGACTTGTTCCACGAGGCCGTTGCCACGGCGTTCATTCGGCGGGTCTTCGACGTGATGAAGGCGAATCGGAGGCACACGTTCCAGATCCTGACCAAGCGCTCGGCCCGGCTGCGCGAGCTGGCCCCCTCACTCGATTGGCCCGACAACATCTGGATGGGGGTGACCGTCGAGCGGGAGGATTACCGCGACCGTATCGCCGATTTGCGAACCATCGGCTGCGGCGTGCGTTTTCTGTCGTTGGAGCCGCTGCTGGGCCCCATGAGCCAACTGGACCTGGCCGGCGTGGACTGGGTGATCGTCGGCGGCGAGTCGGGCCCGGGCGCGCGACCGATGGACGCCGAATGGGCTCGGGGCGTGCGGGACCGATGCGTCGCGATGGGCATCCCGTTCTTCTTCAAGCAATGGGGCGGCGTGAACAAGAAGCGGGCCGGGCGGGTTCTGGACGGCCGCCTCTGGAACCAGTATCCGAAGCCCCTGGAACGACAACTGCTGGCCACGTGAAAGGCTGGGGAATCATGAAACGACTGATGCGGTACTTCGTGCGGGGGCTGCTGGTGTTTGTGCCGGCGGCATTGACGGTGGCGGCGCTGGCGTGGACGTTTGGCAAGCTGGATGTGCTGTTTCGGGGTCTGTTCAGGCTCGAGCAGCCGGGGCTGGGCTTCGTCTTGGGCGTCGCGGCCACGCTGGGTCTGATCACGCTGATCGGGTTTCTGGCATCGAACGTGCTGGGCCGCTGGCTGTTCGGCCTGGTCGATGGGCTCTTCGCCCGACTGCCGCTCGTCAAGCTGCTGTACGGCTCGGTCAAGGATTTCATCGAGGCGTTCGCCGGCGAAAAGCGGAGCTTCGACAAGCCGGTCGTCGTCGAGCTCATGCCCGATGGCCCGGCCGCGGTCGGGTTCGTCACCCAGAGCGACCTGACGGCCCTGGGCCTGGGCGGGCAGGTGGCGGTGTACTTTCCGCAATCGTACAATTTCGCCGGCTCGATGCTCATCGTCCCGGCCGAGCGGGTGCGGCCATTGCAGGTGGACAGCTCGGCGGCGATGACGTTTATCGTTTCCGGCGGCGTGGCCGGACCCGGCGCAAAACCGGCCTTGAATCCCTCGTCAGAAACAACGGAGGACAAGCCTCAGTGAGGCCCACCAAACCGACCACCTCCCTGGACGTGCGTACGATCGAGGACCATGGGCGGATTCCGGCGGACCTGGATACCGCGATCCTGCTCACACTGGCCGCGTGCTATCCCGAACACCGGGACATGTTCGCCCGCACGCGGCACTGGCGCGGGCACGTCGCGGCCTATCGCGTGATCGCCCTGGACGGCGGGGTCGTGGCCGCCCACGTGGCGGTGGTGGATTGCACGATCCGCGTCGGCGAGGCCTCCGTTCGCGTCGCGGGCGTCGGCCAGGTCGCGGCCCTGCCGCCCTATCGCAAGACCGGCCTGATCGACGGGCTTTTGGCCCGGGCGGTCGACGAGGCGAAGGACCGGGGGTTCGACGTCGGGATGCTGTTCTGTCAGGAGCGGGTCCGCCGCGTGTACGAGCGGAACGGCTGGATCGACATCACGGACCGGCCCTGCACGCGAACCGAGGCGGGTGAACGCATCCTCATGCCGCCCGACCACCTGCGGATGATGGTGCCGCTGGCGATGGCCGAACTGCCCCCCGGCTCCATCGACTTGGCTGGCGACAAATGGTGACCCGCCGAACGCCGCCGATCTGTCCCACCGGCCTTGTGCGTCAGAAGGTGATGATGAACCGGTCGTACGTTTGATTCAGGGGCATGTCTTCCAGGTTCACGTTGGTGATATAGCCCTCGAAGTGCCGTTGGATGTCGATCAGGCAGCGTTCCACGTCGTCGGCCGGGCCCTGAGCGAACATTTCCACGCAGCCGTTGGGCAGGTTCTTGACGTAGCCGGTCAGGTCATGCTGCAGGGCAATCCGGTGGGCGGTGTAGCGAAATCCCACGCCCTGGACCCGGCCGGAAAACGTGATTTTCTTGGCCACATGCTCCATGGTAACGACCTCTTCTCCGCCTTCCGATTAGAGGCAACCAGGCGGCCGGATGCAAGCTCAAAACGCGGCGGGCCCCGAAGGCCCGCGGACGTCATCGTCCACGACGCAGGGCCATGCGGACGATCCGGTCGACCAACTGGGCGTAGCCGATGCCGGCCCGTTCGGCGGATTCGGCGACCTCTTCCCCATACGCCAGGCCGGGATTCGGATTGGCTTCGAGCACGACGAGCCGACCCTCCGGCGTCAATCGCAGGTCGATCCGTCCGTAATCGCGGATCTGCAGCACGCGGTAGACCTTCTTGCAGATCAGCCCGATGCGCCGGGCGATCTCGGCGTCCAGATCCGCAAAGCCGAACTCGATGCCCCAGCGGTCGCGATAGGTCTCGTTCCACTTGACGTGATACGTCGCCAGGAAGGGCCGATCCGCGTCATAGCGGAACGCCACCTCGCGAATGGGCAACACGGTGAGGCGCTTGTTGCCCAGTACGCTGACGTACAGCTCGCGGCCGGTGATGTACTCCTCGGCGATGACATCCTGCGACCAGCGTTCGTGGACGAACGCCGCCCGCTCGCGCAGGGCCGCCTCGTCCCAGACGACCGAGGCGTTGGAGATGCCCTCCGAGCCGTCCTCGAGGGCGGGCTTGACAACGAGGGGGAAATGAATGCTGCGGGGTACGCGGCCCGCCCGCCCCGGCGAGAGCGACACGAAGGACGGCACGCGGATCTTATGTCGGGCGAGCAATTGCTTGCACAGCCGTTTGTCGCGGCACAGCATCAGACCCTCCGGCCCGGAGCCGGTGAAGGGGATCCGCAGCAGCTCGAGCACACCGGCGATGTTCTTGTCCATCGAGCGAACGCCGGCGAACTGCTCGGTCAGATTGAAAACGACGTCGGGCTCATACCGCCCCAGCCTGTCGATCATATCATGGATGTCATCGTGCACGCCGATGATCGACACCCGGTAGCCCAGCTCGCGGAGGGTATCGATGACGTGATACTCGGTGCTCTGCTCATCGGGCAGGTTTTCAAAGCCCGGGTCGTCGTCGGGCACGGTCGCCGCATCCACGAGGACGGTTACCTTCTTGGGGTGTCTCATCGCTTGGCTCCTGCACGGTGGGTGCCGGCGGCAATGGTGGCCAGCAGCGTCGTCACCTCCAACAGCCCGCGCTCCCCGGGCGGAGCATGCAGCTCCAGGGCGTCGCAACGGCTGATCAATCGGTTCAGCAACTGGTGCAGGTCATACTTGCGATGCCCCGTCCACCGCGCCACGGGGTCGATGATCGCCTGGCGATGCGCCCGCAGCAGGTCGGCGGCGGGAAGGCCCCCCTCCCATGACTCGTCGGACGTGAAGACCTGCCGCAGCGGATCGTCGTAATAGCCCTGGAACTCGCGGCCCAAGGCCTTGCGTTTGCGGTGGTAGTAGGCCTCGAGCGTGGAGGTCATCCGCGAAGCGGCCCAGGGCGGTCGCGGCGAGGGCAGGACATCGGGCGGTTCCGCGGCGATCCGACTCATCACGTGGTCGACGTATTGCAGCTTCTTCAGAGCGGGCCAATGGCGGTACTTGCGGGCCCAGTCGGCCCCGGGTGTGAGCCAGACGGCGAAGGTCTCGGCGAAGTCCTCGTCGGGGTGGGCCTGGGCGTAGTGGTTGGCCAGGTGCACCACGTATCGCCGCGAATACGGCTGGTAGACATACGAGTCCGTATAGGGCGCCGAAAACGGGCCGAACAGGGTCCGCCAGCGGGTGCGGGTATACAGGCGATAGGCGTAATTGAGGGCGTGGCCGCATTCGTGGCGCAGGAGCTTCATGCAACTGGCCTCCGTGCCGCCCTCGACCTCGTACATCATCTTCCGCTCCAGGCGCTTCAGACGGGAATGCGCCAGGCAAAAAGGGATGCCGATGATGGGCTCCCGGTCCGGACAGAGCCACTCGTCGGCCAGGTAGCAGGGCGGGTGGAACATGATGCCGCGGGTGTCCAGCTCGGCGTAGAGCCTGCGCACCATGCGTTCCAGCGGAGAGCCCTCAATCTGCAAGCCCAGGTCCTTGACCCGCCACGCCAGCAGGGCGTCATCGTGCAGGCTCTGCCACTGTCTGGCCGCGGTGGTCCGCGTCACGGCGGTGCTCCTCTTGGATCGCTTGCTCGGGCCCGCGCGGCACGCCACGCCGCACCGGGCGTGGGGCGATCATAGCCCAAGCGGCGGTCCGCCGCAAGACCCCGTTCAGCACACCTCAGGACGCGTCTTTCGGCTTCGAGGCGGCCTTGGCGTCCTGGGGCTCTGGTCGTTCGGGCTCGTAACGTCCGATGGTGCGCAGCAGGAACTGTTCGTACTTTCGGTAGCGGGCCAGCCTCTTGACGTCGCCGCCGAGACCGTGACCGCCGGTCGGGTCGAGAAACAACTCGACCAGGGTCTCCTTGCCGGCCTTGAGCAACTCGCGGTAGATCTTGATCGTGTCCTGGTAGAGCACGTTGTCGTCTTCCATGCCGTGCACCAGCAGCAGATGCCCCTTGAGGTTCTTGGCCAACGGCAGCAGGCTGAACTCCTTGAGCGTGGCCTGGCCGGGCTCGCTCTTGCCGATGGTATGATGCGTGTACCAGGCGTTGTAATTCTCCCACTCGGTGGGGCCGGCGCCGGCGATGCCCGCGGCGAAAACGTCGGGCTCGGTGTACATGCACATTTGTGTCTGGAAGCCGCCGAAGCTCCAGCCGTGAATCGCCACCCGCTCGGGGTCCACGCCCCACTGCGCAACCAGGAAATCGGCGCCGTCGACGATGTCCTCCACCTGCGGCTGGCCGACCCGGCCATAATTGGCCTTCTCGAACACCCCGGCATAACCGCTGTTGCCCCGCGGGTCGATGGCCACGGCGACGTAGCCGTGTTTCTTGGCCATGTAGTAGGGAAACGCGTAAACATACTCGCTGTACGAGGCCTCGACGACCTGCTTACGCGTGCCCAGGGGCCCGCCATAGAAGTAGATCAGACACGGCCGGCGGTCTTGGGGCGACCAGTCATCGGGCTTGAAGCCCATGCCACGGATCCGGTGGCCGTGCCGGTTGCGATACTCGAAGAACTCCGGCTTGGGCTCGGCGAATTGGCGCGCCGCGTCCGGATGTGAATCGGTCAGCTCACGGGGTGCTGCCTCCTTGTCGCCGGCGTCGATGAACACCAGCTCGCGCAGCGTCTCGTAGCTGGCGCGGTTGCATAACAGCTTCGTGCCGTCGGGGCTGACGGCGGGGTCGGCATGGACTCCCCGCTCGCGGCTCAGGCGGATCATCCGGCCGTTACGCGTCGAGACCTTGTACACGTCCAGACAGGCCGGGTCCTCCTTCGTGGCCAGCACGAAGACCCACGCGCGGTCCTTGCTGATCTCCACCGGGTAGACCTCGAACGTACCGCGCGTCAGCGCCCGCGTGCTCTCGTAAAGCGGATCGAGGACGTGCAGGTGCCGGAACCCCGTCTGCTCGCTGAGGTAGACCAGATGGTGATTGTCCGCGAGGTAGTAGAGTGTCATCAAACGCGGCGTGTTCGGCCCGCCGTGGTGATAGAAGCGGAAGATCGCCCGCGCCTTGAGACGCTCGGCCTCATCGGACTCCTTCGAGGTCTCGTTCGGGTCGGGGCTCTGGGCGTCATCGTTGTCGCCGTCGCCATCTTGGGCTTCGGCGTCTTTCTTTTCGGCATCCACGACGGGCTTGCCCCGCTCGTTCGGTCCATCCAGGCGAGATTGGTAGATGGTCACCAGGGCCGAATCCTGCTCAAACACCATGAAGGCCAGTCGTTGCGAATCCGGCGACCAGGTCAGCGCTCGCACATCGTCGTCCGGCAGGACCTTCTTGCCGACGAAGACCTCGGTCAGCTTGTCTTGCTCATCCGGCTTGTCGCTGAGCCGATAGAGGTAGACCCGCAGGTCGTATTCGCCGAGGGGGTCGTCCGACACCTGCCGCGAGACCTCGCGGGCCTTCATCAGCCGGTCACGATAGCTGGCGATCTCCACCTTGCTACTCTGCGGCGGCTTGGTTTGCTTCTGGGTAATAAAGGCGATCGTGTGGCCGTCGGGACTGACTTCGTACGTCGCCAGACTGTCATCCTGCGGGAACTTCGGATCGAGCTGCCGCTCCACGTCATTGCCGAACAGCACCCGCATCAGGGCTCCATCGCGCCGGAAGTGATAACCCGAACCATCGGGCCACCAGTCCACGCTACTTTCCCGGGCGCGGGTCCGCGTGAGCCGCCGGATCGTGCCATCGGCGACGGCGTAATGGTAGATGTCGCCCTCGGAGACGAACAGCAGCTCCTGAGCGACCGGCGACCATGTGAACGACTCGATACCGCTGTAGCGCGGGGCCTTGTCGTCGTCGGCATCTTTGTCGCTCACCCAGTCGCCGCGTTCCATCTGCCGGCGTTCCTCGTCCTGCTGTTGCCCCTCTTGCCGGTCGCCGTCCTGACGGCCCTGTTGTTCCTTCTTGACCTGCTGGTCCTCCCGGCGCTCCTCATCCTTCTGCTCGCGCTCGCCCTTTTGCTTTTCGCGTTCCTGCCGCTGCTTGTGCCCGTCCTGCTCCTTACGGCGGTGCTCTTCTTTGTGTTCGCGTTTCTCGTCGTCGCGGTGCTGGTCCTTCCGCTCGGTCTTGTCCGTCTGGTCGGGTGAGTCGGGCAGACCTTCCTTTTCTTTGTGCTCCTGTTCGCCCTTGTCCTGCTGCTCGTTCTCCCGTTGCCGCTCTTTTTCCTTATCCTGTTTGCCGTTGTGATCTTGAGTCTTTCTCGATGAGGTGCGCACCGCCTCCTCCCAGCGCTTCTTGAGGGCGGCTTTGATGTCGCTCCAGGTCGGCCGGACCTCCTCGCGTGGCTCGGCCTTCTCGCGGCGCTCCTTCAGGACGGCCTGGGCCTTCTTCTTGCGGTCCTCAACCACCTTGCGGGCGCTCTCCTGAAAGTCCGCCATGACCGAGGCCATCGTCACACGGCGGACCTCCTGCGTCTCCATGTCGAACAGGTACAGGTCGTATCCATGTCGCCGTTCCTTGTACGGGTGATACAGCCACGCGGCGTAGCGCCCCTCATGGGAGAACTTCATGCCCCGTGCCGATGGGCCGAACGGACTCTTATCGGGGATCAGGTCCTTGAGGTCCAGGTCCTGTCGGCTCCGGCCCTTTTCGGCGTCCTGATCCGCGGCGATGAGGCTCGCGCCCAGCACCAGACAAAGACAGAAACACAGACTCCGCATGACCCACGGCTTGACCATGACGTTCTCTCCTCGCGTACGAACTTCCGCAGGGGATCACCCCGTCTGCGGTCGGGCCGCTTCCAGCGGGCTACCGGACCGCCACAACCCCTTCAGGATAGCAGAAAACCCCCTCCGATGCAATGCCGCAGCCGGCTTGAAGGCGACCCATGGGCCCCTTAGAGGTCCTTACGGACGATTCTGGCGCCGGCGGCGTTGAGCTTCTCTTCAATGCGCTCATAGCCGCGGTCGATGTGATACACACGATGGACGACGGTCTTGCCCCAGGCCGCCAGGCCCGCCAGCACCAAGGCCGCCGAGGCCCGCAGGTCCGAGGCCATCACCGGAGCGGCGATCAGCTCCCGAACCCCGGCGACGATGGCGCAGGGGCCTTCCTTGCGGATGTTGGCGGCCATGCGGTTCAGCTCGGCTACGTGCATGAAGCGGTCGGGGAAGATCTTCTCGGTGATGACGCTGTTGCCCTCGGCCAGGGCGAGCATGGCCATGAACTGGGCCTGCAGGTCGGTAGGAAAGCCCGGATAGGGTTGTGTGGTCACGTCGGCGGGCCGGAGCTCGCCGCTGCGGCGGACGACGCAGCCGTCGTCCCGCGGCTCGACGACGACCCCGATGTGGGCCAGGCGATCCACGACGGCGACCATGTTGTCAGGCTGGCAGTTCGTCAGCGTCAGGCGTCCGCCCGTCAGGCCGGCGGCCACGAGAAACGTGCCCGCTTCGATGCGGTCGCCGATGACTCGATGGCGCACGGGTGTCAGGCGGGTCACGCCATCGACGACCAGCCGCGGCGAGCCGATACCATGCACCTTGGCGCCCATGGCGTTCAGGCAAGCGGCCAGGTCGGCGATTTCCGGCTCGCACGCCGCGGATTCGATGATCGTGCGGCCTTGGGCCAACGTCGCGGCCATCATCACGTTGGCCGTGCCCAACACGGTCGAGCCGAACGGACCGCCCAGGAAGATCGGTCCGCCCCGCAGGCCGCCGGGCGGCACGGTGGCGACGATATAGCCGTTCTCCAGGTGAATCTGGGCTCCCAGGGCCCGCAGGCCACGCAGATGGATGTCCACGGGCCGGTCGCCGATCGCACAACCGCCGGGCATCGACACCTTCGCCCGGCCACAGCGGGCCAGCAACGGACCGAGGATGCAGATGCTCGCCCGCATCTTCCGCACGATGTCGTACTCACCGACGGGATGGTCGATCGTGGTCGTGTCGATGCGGATATCGGCACCGTCCCGCTCGACCCGGGCCCCCAGGCTCTGGAGCAGTTGGCCAAGCACGGCGATGTCGGCCAGCCGGGGCACCTGTTCGATCACCGATTCGCCGGAAGCCAGCAGGGTGGCCGCCATAATGGGCAGGGCCGCGTTCTTGGAGCCGCTGACGTGAACGGTGCCATCCAATCGCACCGGGCCTTCGATCTCAAGCACATCCATGTCTATTTCCCTTGCAAGAGAGGGCACAATCTACTACAACGACGGCCCGGTTTCAACCGATTTGCCCTAAGCACGGGCTTTCCTGGCGGGCGGCGCATGGACCTTCTTTTATCGGCACAGGCCGAGCAAAACATTTGGGCGGATGTGGCCATACTCGGGACGGGTGGGGCCGTCCTGGCGGTGTGGCTGGTGACCCATCGGGGCCCGGCCCGCCTGCGTCAGGCCCCGCCGCGACCCCACCGGCTGCCGCCGGTCACCCCGCTGGCGCTCATCGGCGCGTGGATGCTGTTGAACCTGGGGCTGGTCACCCTGCTGGAGGGGCTTGTCGACTCGCCGGGCCGGCGGATCTTCCTGCAATACCTGGCTCTGGACATCGGATACGCATTGTTCTGCGGCATGATGTTGATCCTGGCGCAGCGGTCTTTCGTCCACGGGTTGGCCGGCTTCGGCATTCGGTGGCGCACCCTCGGACGCGATCTGGTCTGGGCGTTCGTAAACCTGCTGGCGGCCTGGCCCTTGATCTACCTGGCGGTGGCGGCCGTGGTGTTCTTCGGCCAGCAGGTCGGCGGGGACGAGTTTCAATTCGAGCAGAATACGGGCCTGGTCGATATCCAGCAGAGCGTGCAAATGCCCCCGCACGTACTCGCGGCGGTGCTGGTGTTCACGCTCTTGCTGGTTCCACTGTTTGAGGAGATTCTGTTTCGCGGCCTGCTTCAGTCGGCCATTCGAAACCTGACGGGCAGTCCCTGGTCGGCGATCCTCCTGACCAGTATTCCGTTCGCCCTCCTGCATCCGCTGACCCACTTGCCGGCCCTGCTGGTTCTGAGTATCTGTCTCGGATACGCCTACGAGCGCAGCGGGTCACTGCTGAGAAGCATTCTCATCCACGTATTGTTCAACGCCATCAACGTCGGCGTGACACTGACCAGTTGACCCCCCTGTAACCGTTTGGCCTGGGGGTCAGAAGTCACCGTCGGGGACATAGGCCTGCCCGTCTGAGCCGTCCTCGGCCCCCTCAATCTCATTGGGATCGCCGGCAGGGTCGTTGGGATCCACGACCTCCACGTGGAATCCGGTGGGGTCGTTCGGGTCCTGGCTGACCCGGATGGTCTCGTCCATCTCCACGTCCTGTTCGGTCACGTCCCCCTCCATCTCCTGATCGGTGCCGGTCTCACTGCCCGCTCGCGAGTCCTCCCCCCGTGCCGCATCCCCGGCTTGGGCATCCTCCGCCTGCCCCGCGGGCGATTGAGCGACCGCGATCCGCGCGAGGATCGCCTTGAGGGCGGCGACATAAGGATTCTCGGCCGACTCACCCGTCCACGTGGCCATGGCGCGAAGCAGCGGCTCCAGGGCATCGCGATCACCGATCTCGGCCAGGTAGTGTGCCGCGGCGACGCGAGTATCCTCCTGTTCGGCGTCGAGCAGCCGGATCAGTCCGGCCGCGTCGCCCACGGCGAAGAGAGCGTCGGCCGGCGAAACGGTGTCACCCGTCGCGACCTCCTCATCACGCCCCGCCGGGCGGGCACGCGGGATGCGAGGCGCGGCCGTGGAGCCGGTCCCATCGCCGGGTGGCGTCGGATCGGAGCCCCCCCCGGTCCCCGTCGGCTGTCCCGTGCTGCCGGCGGGGTCTTGGGCCATCGACGAGCCCGGTCCCGATGGTGTTTCCCGCGAGCGCCATGCCGCCCAGCCGCCCAGACCGATAAGACCGATCAGCACCAGGGCCACGCCTGCGGCCGCCGGCCACGCCCACGTCGGCCACCCATCGCGGCGTTGCATCGCCCGATGGTTCACGGGCATCGCGCGCGTCTCCTCAACCAACTGGGCGCACTGCGTCTGCAACACGGGATCGATCTGCGTGGCCGCTGCGGCCAGGCGTTCCTGCCAGCGGCCAAGTCCTTCATGAAAGCGTCGGCAGCGCTCACACCCTTCGATGTGGTGCCGGACGGCCTGCGATTCGATCTGGCCGAGGATGCCGAGCATCCGGTCGATCATGCGGTCTTGCATCCGGTGGCACGGCCCGGGCGGTCCCTCGGCCGACTGGGGATCTTCCAAATAACGCAGGGCCTCCCGCAAGTGGTCGTACACTTCCGGTGCCGGCAGGTCGAGCATTTCCGCGACGCGGCCGGCGTCCTGCCGGTCGAGATAATAGAGCATGGCACACAGTCGTGGCTGCTCCGACATCGCATACAGGCCCTCGGCCACATCGGACGGCATCCCGGACCCGTCCGGTCCGCCGTTCGCGGCGGTCGCCGGGCCTTTGGCCGCCTGCTTGATTCGGCACAGTCCGGAGGCGACTTCGACCAACCGCGAGCCGAAGCTTCGGCGTCGACGGCGATGATCGAACCGGCTCAACGTCTGTTTCCAGGCCTGTCGCGCGACGCTGCCGGGCTCCGCAGGGCCTATCAAGGCCATGCAGACCAGCACCAGGCCTCGGCCATAACGGCCGACCAAGTCAAGGCAGGCCTGCCGATCGCCGGCCAGGGTCTGTTGCACCAAGTTCTCCACGGCGGGTTCGGCCATATCGGGTCCTTACGTACCATCAGCGTTCGCCGGTCGATTCATCGGCACAATCCATTGTACAGTGCAGCCTGGCCGGCTGGAATAACCGAAACACAACCGGCGTCGCCGTTGACATAGCCGACGGTCCGCCGATATGATGGGCGAGCCGGGCGGTTAGCTCAGTCGGCTAGAGCGCCTGCCTTACAAGCAGGAGGTCATCCGTTCAAGTCGGATACCGCCCAGTCGAAAATCCTCGTTTTCTGTACTGAAAACGGGGATTCTTCCTTTCTATTCCTTCCTGGTTGACCCCACGATGGGGCTTCTGCGGCAATTCTGCGTCTGGGAGCTTCGGGTTCGCAGTGTACTTGGTGTGTACTTTCAGTGGGCTGCTGGGGAGGGCTGGGAAGCGAAGACAGTAAGAGCTTGTTTTCACGTGCTTTACCGCCATGGCGGCAGCCCAGCCGTATCACCTTGCATTCCTCAGGGGGAACATCAATACGGCTTCTGAAGGACCAGAATCAGCAGTCCGTGCATGGCAAACGAAGACAGCATGAGAAGGCCGCTTAAACCGACCGCGGCAGTCGCATAGAGGAACGCACGTGACCTCAGAATGAGCCCCCGTCGGAGATGCCGAACCATTGCCGCCATCCCCAGGGACAATGCCGTTGAGGCCACGCCAACACACCCACGGGACAGAAGAAACATCGTGCCAAGGTCGTCCGAGTCGGCCTGGAGAGCCAGCAGAACAGCGGCAGGCAGACAGAGGGCCAGAGCAATCCGCCCCAGACACGACCCTCCGGTTGTGCTTTGCTCAGCCATTCTCGTCCGCTCCAAAGGCGCCGCGCCCGACTCTGAACCATTATAGTACTCGATTGTCGTCTGTTCAAGGGTCCGTTCTTGGCACGTTCGCGAACCACAGAGAGGAGGGCAGGGACAACTGCCGGAAGGAAGATTCCCCCAACGGCCTCACATTTGAAGATGGGGCCGGGTATGCATGGTCGAAGCCACAGTTACAAGTCTCCATCCTCCCCAATGCCCTCCATCGACGATTGAACGCATAATGCAACGGACACCCGGCCGGTGCCATTCCTGCGAAAGTCCACGACGCGCCTTGGCGGGCCTCGCCGGGACAGGCGACGCTCCGTCCATGTGCGGAGGGGAGGGGCCATACGACGATGAGGATGCGCCCCCCTCTCGCCATCCGATGGATCGACGAGGGGCTCAGCGCCGAGCGAGGCGGAGAAAACAGCATTGACATCCGCTGATTGTGCTGGTACGATTCTTTTGTAATCAGGGCCTGCAACAGGACTCTGGTCTTCCAGAATTGGGCAGGAAGGGGACGGTGGGGAGTGTGATCGAGCCATCACAAGCGTCGAGGGGGGGCCACCCAATCACTATCCTGCGCTATCGGTACGTACCTACTGGTTTGCCGGAAAGGAGGTGGAACGATAGAATCCTCATGGTGTATCGCTGTATTGTAGACGGGATGCGGTGCAGCACCGCCGCGTGCCACGTCACAGGGGAGTTGTCAGTCCATTGTTCTATTTTAAGGAGGCGCAAGATGAAAAAACTGCTATTTCTGTTGGTGCTGTCGATGGCCCTGGCGTCAATGGCTTGGGGTCAAGTCGGACAGGATGTAACCAAGCCCGGAGACACCATTGTTGGCGTACCGAATAATGGCAACTGGCCGGGTTCAGAAGCGCCGCCGATGGCCATCAATAATGACGTCGGCACCAAGTATCTGCATTTCAATGGGGCGACGGAGCCCACCGGTTTCCGCGTTACGCCCTCGACACCGCAGACGATCGTGGCCGGTATGACGTTTACGACCGCCAACGATGCTCCTGAACGGGACCCCATGACGTTCGAACTCTATGGCTCCAATCACGGTATAGACGGGCCCTATACCCTGATTGCATCCGGCCCGACGTATCTTCCCGATGCGCGTTTCACGCAGAATACCTCTCCGATCGTATTCAAGCCCGCGGGCGCGTTCGATCACTATCAGGTCATGTTTCCCACCTGTCGTGGCCCCGGCCAGAACAGCATGCAGATCGCGGAAGTGGAACTGCTGGCAGGTTTTCTCCCCGTGTACAGTCCCCTTCCGAGAGACACCTTCGACAACATTCCTACGAACACGACGATCAGTTGGCAGGTCGCTTCTTCTATTGTCGATCCCGTATTCACGGTGTATTTCGCAGCCGATCCCAATGAGTTCACAAATACGTTCGTCACGGGCATTACGACGACGGAGTTGGATCCTGCGACCATTCTAGGTGAGTCTCTGGATTATGACACCACGTATTACTGGAGCGTTGAGATCGTCGGCGACCCGAACGAGTGGCCGATCTGGAGCTTCACCACGGCCCCGGCGGTGCCCGTGGTGACACAGGAACCGGAGGATGTCTGGAGCGAGGCGGGCGGTTCAGCGGTCTTTCAGTTTGGCGCCGAAGTGGTCAGCGACCCCGAACAGATACTGACCTACCAGTGGTACTTCGAGCCGAACGATCTATTGCCTTTGGTGCTGTTGGTTGACGGGGACGATGTTTCAGGCGCGACGTCAGACACCTTGATTCTCACGAATCTGGATGCGGCGGACGTCGGCGACTACCTCTGCGTAGCGACAGGCGACGCCGGTTCGGTGGAATCACGACGGGCGAGTCTGCAACTCATCGAGCTCCTGGGGCACTGGCCGCTCGACGGCGATGCGACGGACATCTCCGGGTATGGCAATGACGGGATTGCGCGCGGCGAGGCCTTTGGCTTTGAAGAGGGCATCCTCGGGCAGGCCGCCAATTTCGACAACCTCGGGTTGTTCGAGATTCCCAATCCGTCGCACTTTGACCAGGCGAACGGGATGATCACCGTGTATTGCTGGATCAAGACAGGCGGTACGGGTGACTGGGAGCCCTTCGTGGCCAAGTATGGGGAGAACAACCAAGGTTGGCAGATCCGTAAACACAGCGTGAGTTCTACCTTGACGTTTACCCTTCGCGGAACCACAGGTGAGCCCGACGATCCCCAGCCAGCTACGCCTAACATCTTTGACAATGAATGGCACCAGGTGGTCGGCACGTATGATGGCGTGACCCGGAGGATCTACCTGGACGGTCAGGAGGTTCTGTCTCTTGCCGACACCGGCGAAATTGCCTATACGTCCGCACCGGTGTCGATTGGCGGCAGGATCACGGATACCGGCCAATACGAGGCGTTTTTCAACGGCATGGTGGATGACGTCCGTATTTACAAAGGCCCCATGCCGGCCTTGAGGGTGGCGCAATTGTACACGGAAGCGACCGGTGTGGAGTTCTGCAGCACGGCCATGCCCGGCGATGTATCCGGCCCGATTGGTCGACCCGATTGTGTCGTGGACCTGTACGACCTCGCCGTCTTCGCGGCGGACTGGCTGCGGTGCACGAATATTGATGTAATGAGATGTCCGTAACCGCAGAGCGCGAGGAACCGTGACGTTGTCACCGGGTGTCCGTCGCAAGCGTGCGGACACCCGGCTTTTTTTTCGACAGGGACATCCGCCCGTGTCCGTCACGCGACAACGGGACCGCCTTCATGGGGATGCTCCGTTGCTTCTTGGACATCGGACCCGAGGACAAGGTGGAATGCGGAAGGATCGGCGACGGAGCACAAGGAAGGAAGCGGGCTTGCGTCACGGCCGTCGATCTGACGCGCCCACAAGACGGAAGTGGCCACGCAGGCCCTTCTCGATGCACTCCGGGAGGGTCACCAACCCGATGATCGATCCCCACCTGTCCTACGCGCTTCTGGCCATGGCCGTGGCGGCGGCTGCCGGGGCCGTCTTGTGGCGGTACACCGCCATGCATCCCTTGTGGATTTACCTGACGGCCCTGACGCTGGTGACGTTCGCCTTTTTTGGCTTTGACAAGCATCGAGCGATCCGGGGGAGGGGCAGAATCCCGGAGGCGGTTCTGCATCTGCTGGCCTTGGCCGGTGGGAGCTTGGGCGCCCTTGCGGGCCAGATTCTGTTTCGACACAAAATCAGGAAGCTGTACTTCACGGCAATTCTGGCTATGATCGTCGCCGTGCAACTGGGATGTATCGCGTGGTGGATATACCGGACCAGAGCGACAGGATGAACGACACCAACTCGAATCATGGAGCCCTGGCGGCGGTTCCTGGAACGTGAACTCCGCTGACGGGTGAACAAACGCGTTATGTGACTCGGATTGAAATGGACGGGAGGACATCATGGCTCAGAGCACATTCAAGGTGGCTGTCATCGGCATGGGATTCGGCAGTGAGTTCATTCCCATCTACAAGGCGCATCCGCTGGCGACCATACACGGCGCCTGTCGGCGCAATGAGGCCGAGCTGCACAAGGCCTGTGACGATTTCGGCATCGAGAAGCGTTACACCGAATACGAGGACGTGCTGGCCGACCCCAACGTCGACTACGTGCACATCAACACACCCATCGAGGATCATGCGTGGATGTCCATCGAGGCCCTGAAGGCCGGCAAGCACGTGATGTCCACGGTGCCCATGGCCCGGACCATCGAGGAGTGCGAGCAGATCTGCCAACTGGTGGCCGACACCGGCCTGAAATACATGATGGCCGAGACCGTGGTCTACAGCCGCGAATTCCTCTTCGTCAAAGAGCTTTACGAGAGCGGCGAACTGGGCAAGATTCAGTACCTCGCCGCCTCGCATCCGCAGGACATGGACGGCTGGCCCGAGTACTGGCAGCGGATGGTGCCCATGCACTACGCCACGCACGTGGTCTCCCCCTGTCTGGGTCTGGTCAACGGCTACGCGGACTACGTGTCCTGCTTCGGGTCAGGCACCGTGCGGGATGAGATTCGGCGGAAAGCGGCATACGGCGCCTCGGTGCAAACCTGCCACATCAAGGTCGCCGACTCCGACCTGACCGCTCACATCTGGCGTTTTCTCTTCGACACCGCGCGCCAATATCGCGAGAGCATCGACGTGTACGGGACCAAGAAGTCGTTTGAATGGTCGCTCGTGGAAGGTGAGCCCCACATCCTGCACACGGCCAAGAAACCCGAGCACGACATCGCCCAACGGGTGGAGGTGCCGGACTATGCCCATCGTCTGCCCGAACCGATCCGCCGATTCACGTTGCCCAGTGAGATCCACGATGAGAAGCACCTGTCCTTCATTCAGGGCGGGGGGCACGGCGGTTCCCATCCGCATCTGGTCAACGAGTTCCTGAACGCGCTGAATGAAGACCGCGATCCCTGGCCCAACGCGGTGCAGTCGGCCAACTGGACGTGCGTCGGGCTGTGCGCCCACGAGTCCGCCCAGAAGGGCGGGCAGATCGTCCACTTACCCGAGTTCACCCGCCCGTAGAAGGTGGATGGACGGCGCCGCGACAGGCCGCTGCGCGGTCCCGTCAGCGCAAGGGCCTCGCGCCCGAAACAGAACAGGCCCACGATCCATCCGGGGCATGGGCCTGTTCTGCCGGTCTGGTCCGCCCGATGTCAGACCATGTCTTTGAGATTCTTCAAGGGCCGAATCTTCACCACGTTTCGCGCGGGCTTGGCCTTGAAGGTGGTCTCTTCCCCCGTGAAGGGGTTGATCCCCTTGCGGGCCTTGGTGGCGGGCTTGCGGACAACCATGATCTTCATGAGTCCGGGGACGGTGTAGGCCCCGGGGCCGTTGCGTCCCAGACTCTTCTTGACCTGGGTCGCCATGGCCTCAAACACGGCGTTGACGTTCTTCTTCGTCAGTCCCGTGGCATCGGCGATGCCCGACACGACCTCGCTCTTACTCATCGGCTTCACAGCTTTCTTTGCCATTCCATGCTCTCCTTGCACTCGAACTGATTCTTGAACAATCCCTTCGGCCACGGGTTCCACCGAGCCGGACCTTCCGGCGTTTGACCAGCAATCTATCGAAGATTGAGAGGTTGTCAAGCAGGAAAAGGGCCAGGGAATAAGTCCGTGGGGGATTTGACCTTGACCTCATGGGGGCCGCCGGGTATGACCATCCGCCGGGGCACGCGGGCGCCGCCGGACGTACAGGAGTGATGGGCTCGCCAAAAGAGCGCCAACGCCGAAAGGCCGTCTGATGCAGCAGACCGGGCAGATCGCGGATAGGCCGAAGCGATCGCGCCGCCGACGGAGGCTTTGGGGCCTCTTGGCGGCCATTGTCCTGGTCGTGCTGGTCGATGCCTGGATCGTGGAGCCCCGCTGGATCCGCATCCGGTACGTGCCGCTGGCGGCGGAACCGACGATGCGACTGGTACACATCAGCGACCTGCACTACAAGGGCGATCGACGGTACCTGCAGCGCATCGTCCGCCTGATCAATCGGCTCGAACCGCAATACGTCTGTTTCACCGGCGATCTGATCGAGGATGCCGACAACCTCGACGCGGTGCTGGGTGCCCTGGGGCGGATCCAATGCCCCGTCTTCGGGGTGCCGGGCAACCATGACTGGCACAGCCGGGCGCCGGCATCGCGGATCGACGAGGCCCTGCGGCGAGACGGCGGGCGATGGTTACGGGACGAAGCCATTACCGTCAACGGCGCGACCTTCTACGGCGCCACGGGGCACAGCCGCCGCAGGACTCTGCCGGCCGACACGGGCAAGAACGTGCTTCTGTGTCACTACCCGGATATTGTCCACGCCGTGGCCGATCAGCGGTACGACCTGATCCTGGCCGGGCATTCCCATGGCGGGCAGGTGCGGCTGCCCTGGGTCGGCGCGCTGTATCTGCCCAACCGCGTGGGACCCTACGACCGCGGGTTACACCAAACACCGGTCGGGCCGTTGTATGTCAATTGCGGCCTGGGCACGTTCAGGCTGCCCGTCCGGTTCTTCTGTCGGCCCGAGATTACCGTCATCTCCTTCTGATTCCGGCAAACCTGCCCGGGCCCCGCTGGAAAACGTTCGGTCAAGCCGATAGAATACCGCCATCGCAGGACCTCTTCGAAAGGACCCGGCCATGCATGAACTCGAACAGCTCGGCCGACTGATCGTCAGTCAGCGTAAGGAATGGGGCGAGATACTCTCCGGGTTCGAGACGCGCAACAAGTACATCGTGTTCGACGACGCGGGCCGCGAGGTTTACCTGGCGTTCGAGGAGGGCGGTTCGCTGCTGATCCGCTGGTGGCTGCGCGCGCTGCGACCGTTCGAGATCGTCCTCCTGACGCCGGATCGGCAACCCGTCCTTCGCATCCACCGGCCCTTCCGATTTTACTTTCACCAAGTGCAGGTTCGAGACGCCGCCGGGCGTCCGCTGGGGACCATTCGGCGACGGTTCTCTGTGCTGCGGCGACGCTACGACGTGCTGGACGACCAGGGGCGTGTGGTCTATGAGCTGTTCGGACCACTCGTGCACCCGTGGACGTTTGAAATCCGTCGCGATGAGGACGTCTTCGGGCGGATCACGAAACGCTGGTCGGGACTGGGCAAGGAGGTGTTCACCGATGCCGACAACTTCGGCGTCGAATGGCCCGAGGACTGGCCCGTGACGATCAAGGCGCTGCTGCTGGGGGCGGTCTTTCTCATTGACTTCGTGCACTTCGAGAATACCGGCAACGATTGATAGGGCGTGAGGAGGCAATGATGGACGGCGAGTTCGGCGGCGACAAAAAGATGCCCATGACCACGTGGCTGGCGCCCCTGGAGCGGCGGCTCATCGACGCCTGGACACCGCGGTTCCCCGCGTGGATCGAGGGCTGGCATCTCACGCTGATGACGCTGGTGTGGTCGGCGGGCGTGTTGGGCTTTGACTACCTGGCGGCGCGAACGGGCAACCTGCACTGGCTGTGGGGCACCTCGGCCATGCTCGCGGCCCAGTGGTTCACCGATTGCTTCGACGGGGCCTTGGGGCGATACCGGGACTTCGGCATCCCCAAGTGGGGCTTTTTCATGGACCACCTGCTCGACTACATCTTCCTCTGCGCGCTGCTGGTGGGCTATTCATTTCTGCTCGATGACGTGGGGCACAAGCAGATTGTCTACACGCTCATCCCGATCTTCGGGGCGTTTATGGTCAGCGCCTACCTGGCGTTCGGGGCGACCGGGCAGTTCAAGATCACCTACCTGGGAACCGGGCCCACGGAGATGCGCATCGCGTTCATCGTTTTCAACGCCGTCCTGATACTGTTCGGCACGGCATGGATCCTGCCCGTTCTGCCCTACATTCTGGGCGGATCGGCGGTCCTGCTGTGCATCGTGGTGTTTCGTACGCAGAAGTACATCTGGCGGCAGGACATGGCCGACAAACGGGCCCGCTCGGAACACACAAAACGCGCGCCCGGTCATTGAGCCGTAGCGAAATCGGACATCCCTCCCGCTTTGCGGTTCTTCAGGGCCGGCGGAGACCGGCTACCGGCGTCTGTGCATCGCCAGTACCGAACCCAGGCCCAACAGCAGCATCGTGGCCGGCTCGGGGACGAGGAATTCCTCGACGGCCAAGGCCGAATCCGAGATCCGGATTTCATCGAGGAAGCCATACGCCCGGTCCCCATGTCCGCCGGCATACAAGCCGCGACCGACCGACCAGTCACCCGCGTTCCAGTCACCGCCGTCACCGGTGCCCATCGTCAGGGCCGTGTCCGGGCTCTCGCTGAGCGTCATATCCGTCTTGGCGATCAACTGCCACGCGCTGTCGGCGTCGACCTCCCGCAGATACAGCGAAAGGGTCGACCCGTCGCTGACCGCGGCCATGCTGTACCACGGCACTCCGACGCCATCCGGGTTGGTGGGGTAGTCAAACGACTCAAACACCTGCGTGTCCGAGATCGCCTCGTGCCAGAAACCCGAGACATCGGCAAACTTGATGGCCAGCGCATTGTCCGGCATGGCCTGGAAATACAGGGCCGCCAAGTCGCCGTTGATCGTCGCCGCCCCGCGGCTGTCCCGACCGACGATGCTCCGATACCCGCCGTTTTCCAGCTTGAACGTGGCCTCGATGGTGAAGGCGGCCGGCTGGATACCGTTAATGCCGGCGGCCGTATCCGTGAACATCGCCGGCCAGCCGCCGGTGTTTTTGACGCTGAAGTTGTTCGCCGCACCGCCAAACGTCCGGCTGGCCACATCCGCGTTGTACGCATAGCCGGCCCAGCCTTCCGCCCAGACCGACAGGTCATACCCGTTGCCGGAGCTGTCGGCGGTCCCCGGATAGAAGACACCGTCGGGTTGGCCGCCATGCGAGACGGCAGCGCCCGCCGGGCCTTCCTCAAACCGCCAGTAGGCGATGGTTCCTGCATCCGCGGTCAGGAGACATACCGCGCATGCAGCCATTACAAAGAAAACACTTTTCATCATTTCCACCTCCGAAAAAATGACAGAACGACTGTGCTCCGATATCCTCTGTTCCGATTCTTAAGGGTTCTTCGTACCCTCTCGACGGTCGAGTCGGTCAGTCCGTGGACGGGGTGGTGAGATTCACGCGGTGATGGCTCCCCGCTCCGGACGGGGATCTCGGCACCCTCCACTTCTATCGAGCCCCCTCCCTGCGGCGAATTGTCCGCCCTTGGCCTGGTCCGCAGGACATCCCCACAAACGGCCGATAATAGTCTACCGTCGTCCATACCCCCGTGTCAAGGATTAAACGCCAGCGAACGACCGATGCCGGCGTCATGGGTCGATTCGCCATTTCGGGTGATAAGTCCCGCGCGGGACGCCTCAGGTTGGTGTCGGCGGCGAAAAATTCAACTTTGCCGGACCGTCCGACCGATATGGGAATCGGACCGGGTGATCCGGAAAACCACCGGATTTCAGTGCTGAGACGGCGGTTCTCGGCCCCGGGCAGGCAGGAAAGCTGACGACGTGGCTCTATGACAATGACCTATCCGGCCATACCGGCCGCACGTGCGAAGGTCCGTCCGTTGAGCGTGCACACAAGGCTGATCGTAATCGAGGACCCCAGCGCCGAACGCCGGTTTTAGGAAAGACGGAAAGAGCCACACGAGCTGCGGGAGAGTCCTTGGGGGCTCTCCCTTTTTTGTATCGCGCCGGAGACGAACGATGCGTTGGGGGCTGCGATTATCCTCATGGGCGGGATTGGCGGCGATTGTCGCGGCCGCGGGTCTGGGGGCATGGGGCTGGCATCACTGGCAGGGCCAGCGCGGCCTGGTCGCCCTGATCGAACAAAACGCCGAGCTGCGCCGCGCCATCAGGAACCTGACGCATGAAAGCCAGATCGGCTACGCCAAGGTGACCGCCCAGGAGGTCCGCGAGGGGCGACTGGTCACGCGGCTGAAATTCGTCGAGACCCACCGGGCCGATCCGGGCCGTCGGCTGCTGGAGAAGGAGTATGAGATCGCCGGGGACATGGTGCACTTCGACGCCTTGATCGTGCGGTTCGCTCCGGAGTTGATCGAAAGCGGCCAGGCCCGGGCGCTGTACCTGTGGCGGCGGGTGTACGGGGAGACGATGACACCGGAGGAGGGTTTTGCGATCGAGACACCCGGCGATGAGCCGCGACGCTACGCCGAATTGTGCAAGACCTTGTCGCTGGCGGATCGGCAGCGGTTCTGGCAAACCCTCTGGGACCTGGCCAACGAGCCCCAGCGCCTCGCCGACAAGGGCATCACGGCCATCCACGGCAACGTGGTGTACCAGCGGTTGCGACCCGGTTTGCTGTACGTCTTCAAGATCACCAACAGCGGCGACGTCACCGTGGAGACCGTCCCCGACCTGTAATCCTCGCCGGCGGCCCTTCCGAGAAAAGCGGGCACGGGCATCCGAAAACGGACGCCCGCGCCCGGAACACATTCTGCACGCTTCACTGCTACCTAGTCGCATGCCTCCGCGGGCAGCAAGTTGCATTCGGTCCAGGCCGAGACCAGGATAACCAGGTCCTCCAGGTTGACTACGCAGTCCCCGTTCAGGTCATTGGGCACCTCTTCAAGGCAGACGTACCCTCCGACGGTGTCGGTATAGAGCGTGGCGATGTCGACGTCATCCATGGCGAAGTCGTAGATCCGCAGGTCGTCGACCAAGCCCAGGTAGGGGCGCAGCAGGTTCTCGCGATTGCCCACGAAGAAATCGGCGACAAAGTCTTCCATCGGACTGACGAGCTGAAAACCGGAGGGCGTTGGCGTGGTCGCGTCCGTGCCCAACGTCAGGTTTTCGGCGTCCACATAGTACCGGTAACGGTTCTGTTCATAGTCATACACGAACGTGACCAGATGCCATTCCTGCCGGGATACCGGCACCGTGCCCATCGCTCCATGAAGCGCAAAGTCGCGCCGCACATTGAAGCCCACGTAGTGCGTGTCGCCACTGTACCGCCACAGGTAGATGTACTCGTACCCGACCGCGCCGGCGGCGCCGTCCGAGGAGGCGAAGATGTACCCCGTCGCCGTATCCGACGTGGTCTTCTCCCAGAACGTAATGGTAAACGAGGAGCCGGGCGGAATACCGTCGCTGGACATGCGAACGGCCTGAGACAAAGGCGCTCCAAGCCCGTCAAACTTGACGGCCTGCCCCGGCCCGCCGTCGGCGGGCACAATGCCCTCCACAAAAACCGGCGTCTGACCCACGGGCGTACCGTGATGCCCTGCGATCTTGTCCTCAAAGTCGCCGTCGAACGGCCAGTGCCCCACCAGCTTCTTGAGCTTCAATCGCGCCGATGCGGACGTATCCGAGCCGAACTCGTTGGTCGCGACACAGTAGTACAGGCCTTCGTCGTCCAGTTGCAGATCGGGGATTTCCAGTGTGGCCCCGGTTGCTCCCGAGATCGGACCGACGCCCTCCTTGTACCATTGGTACTCCACGGGCGCAGCGGCCGCCGACAGAACATCGACCGAGAGAACCGCTGTCTCTCCCGGCCAAACAAGCGAATCCTGCGGCTGAACAAGGACGACCGGCGACTTGGGCGCCGTCTGGAACCCCAGAATCAGGCCGGGGATCAAAGACGGCGTGCCTCCTTCGTTGGGATCGACCATGCTTACCGCCCAGTAGTACTGCGTTCCGTAGTCCAACTCCGGTTCGTAGGTGTTGACCGCCTGCTGATCGATGACCTTTGCCATCTGGGCCAGGTTCGGCTCGGTGCCGAAATGGACCACGTACAACGGGTCTTCGACGAGATCCTGCCAGCTCAGTACCGCGCCCGGCAGCACGTTCACCGCGTCCGCCGGCGGACAGAAACCCTTGGCCAGGCCGACCTCAAGCACGCTGTCCGGGATGAGCTGTTTGGCAATCCCCGGACCCTGCCACCGGACTTGCAGGTCGTCTCCACCGGTCTTCTCAAAGTACGTCACCATGATCCCGTGGTGGCCCTTACCCAGCTCGATTGTACCTGAGGCCTCTTGAAGCCCGTGAAGCCCGTCGTTGTCGACCACCTCAATCAGTTGACCCATGCCCGCGCAGGCCCCTTCCCAGTCGCCGATGTACAGCTTACTGCCGTCATCCGAGCTGGTGAAGAAGGTGTAGGTCCCCGGGGTGTCGATGTAAATGTAACCGGTGAATCGGAACGTAAAATACTCCGCGTCGCCCCGCAGGCTTTCGATGTCGAAATTGTTAATCAGACCGGCCTCGGCCGGGGCGCCCAGCGTGGCGTAGTCGGGCAGCACGTCGAGGTCCACGTCCCAGATCTCGTAGTTGACCTCCGCCCGGACCGCGCCGCTCCACCAGACCACGCACAGGAACCCCACGGTTATGACGTTTCCAACCAATCGTAATGTTCTCATCTTTCAAGTCCTCCGCTTTGGGGTGGTTTATGCCATGCGCCTCAGTTCGGCTGCCCGTCGGTGCATTCCGAGACGGGGATGCGGCCGCACTCCATCCAGACGCGCGCCAGCTCGGCGAAATCAAGCAGGTTGACCTTGCAGTCCCGGTTGAGGTCGGCGACGTCGTATTCCGGACAGATCACCGCATCGGGCACGGCGTCAATGTAGAGCTGAGCCACCTCGTACGCGTCCAAGGCGTAGTTGTAGATGCGTGCGTCATCCACCCACCCCCGCCACACGGGGTCGCTGTGGGCCCGCTTGCCGAGATGAACCAAATCCTGGGTCTGCAGGTTGGTGGTTGCCGAGCCTCCGAACCAGCCGTCCACGTACCATCGCACCGTCCCGTTCTCAAACGTCGCCACCAGGAAGTGCCACTCGCCGTCGATTTCGTGCATGTTCCATTCGGCGCCATAGCGGTGAATACAATATTGGGGTTGATCGCCTCGCCGGTTGAAGTCAAAGCTCTGTTCACCCAAGGCTTCCGGGCTGGTGAAGCCAAAGATCGTACACCAGTTGGCGATCTGGCCGACCGGCACGCTGTTCTTGGCCCAGCAGGCGATGGTCCGGGGCATGTTGCCGTTGATCCCCACGGTGCCGAACACCACGTATTCGCCCTTTTCGGCGTCCAGGTTGACTCCGATGGCCTGGCCGACCGGTCCCGGGCTGAACATGCTCGGCGGATCCGCCGCCCCGGTACCGAAGATCTGCCCATTGGGTCCCAAGCCGTCCTTGGCCAGGACATCGCCGTCCAGCGGCCAATGGGCGATCAGACGCTTGAGCCGCAACGTGGCGGTTCGAGACTTCACCGTACCGCCGTCGTTGGTGATTTCACAGTAGAACTGGCCCTCGTCCTGGACGTCCTCGAGCATCAATGTGTCCGCGACAGCCCCATCAATCGCGCCGACGCCCTGCTGGTACCACTGGTACGTCATCTCCACGTCCGAGGTTGCACTGACCGCAAATACCGCGGTCTCGCCGGGCCTGATGAATAGATCCTGGGGCTCACCCACAATCACGGGCACCGGGGAAATGGTTGTGAACTGCCAGATGTTACCCCTCACCGTAAACGGATCGCCGTAGTTCGAATGGGTGACCTCGACGCGCCAGTAGTACGTTGTCCCTTTCTCCAGCAGTCCCGGATCGGCCGTCCGCTCCGTGAGGTCCGCCACCAGCAGCGGCATCGTCAGGGCATTGGGATCCTCCCCGAAGTACACCGTGTACGTGGCCAGATCGTTGACATCCGCCGGGGCGTCCCACGTCAATGGGGTGTCAATCGGGACCAGTGTTTCGCCGTGCTCGGGCACAAGAGGAGTCGCGCCCCGGGGGTGGGCCGTATGGGTGTAGACATCCGATATCGTAACCACGGGCATGCCGGGTCCTTCCCAGCCGACATAGAAGTGGTCCGAGCCCTCCCATTCACGCTGCAGGCCCTCCACGTAAACCACCTGCCCTTCTTCCAAGGCGAAGCCGGCGGACTTCTGACTGGCGAACTCCGTCCAGTCAGGCGGGCCCGTCGTGGCATTGTAGGTATCAATATACGCAACCCGCACCACCTGGTCCGGCCAACCCTCCACGCTGAGCCATAATTCGCTTTGATCGTCGCTGGCCACGTAGAAGTGGTAGACCCCCGTTCGTGGAATGGTCACGTAACCATACAGCCGCGAGGCATAATGGTCCGCCCAGTTGCGAAGTCCCTCAAACCGGTTCAGAATGTAGGATTGATCTGGGTCGAAGGGAAACTTCGGACTCTCGTACAGGGGCGCGAAGAACGGTTCGCCGGCGTCCACGTTGCGCAAGTCTTGCCATATTTCGTACACGACCCCGCGCTCGGCCAAGCCCACGCCGCTCAAGCCCGTCCCCAGCAGAATCATTCCAATCAGTAATTTTCTCATTTTGACATCCTCCGGAAAAAGAATTGTGTCTGTCCACCCGCCTCGGTCCGGCGATTAGCCATGCTCCTACGCACCGGAAACCGTGTACTCAACCCGATCGACACCTCCTTTCTCCCCCGACAACAACGTTGTTGCATTTGGTGCGCACGAGAGACGTGCCTCGAGGGGCGCGGACTGCCACCTCTCGAAGGCAGGATTGATGGGCCGTGCCCCGCTCAACCACCAAGGGCAAGGATGCAAAAACGGCGCAATTGTCAGGAGATAGAAATCTCCCTCCGAGGAAAAACAGACACGACTTGTCCCCCCGTCTGGGCCCACCGGGCCCGCGTCGTCGACTTGACCTCTGGCGGAGACCGACGAATTCCCCACCGGTCACAGGGCAGTAGCCACCTCCGCGCCTCACTCCACCGCGTCCTCCGTGCCCCCCACACGGTCTGCAGCTTAGGCGTCATTCCACAGGTTTGTCAAGCGAAAATTCGCCCTTTGGCAAACGCGTGAACGCCGAGAGCCAGGACCGCAGACGTCTCTACGAACCGCAAAGAAGAACGTCTGCTGGTTTGGTGGAATGCGAAACAAGAATTCCCCAGGGTCCATCGGGCCGCAAAGTCCCCTTGGATGGCGTTCTTGCTATCTTCGCGCGTCAATCAGGGCGCGGATCTCGTCGAGGCTCACTTCGGCCAGGGAGGCCGCAATGCGATCGGCCCGGGCCAGCCGTTCGGCCGTGGTCGAGTTGGTCACGGCGATGCAGGCGGCGCCCACGGCCCGGGCGGCCTCGATGCCGTCGGGGGCGTCCTCGATCACGGCGCAGCGGCTGGGCGGCAGACCGCACCGTCGGGCGGCCGTCTCGAACAGGTCCGGCGCCGGCTTCTTGCGGGCCACGTCGCTGCCGCTCACGTAGACCATCCGCTCATAGGGGACGCCGGCGCTCTTGAGAACGGCCTCGGACTTGGCCCGGGTGCCCGAGGTGCCGATCGCGACGGCGAAGTCCTCGGCGTCCAACGCGGCGCTCATCAATTCCAGGACGCCCGGAAACGGGCCCAGCGGCTCCCGCTCCAGCAGGGCCAGGAAGTTCTCCTGCCGACGGGCCGTGGCCTGCTCGACCTGCTCGTCTGTCAGTTCCAGCCCGTGACGCTCGGCGGCGGCTCGCACGTAGGCGGCGGCCCCACGGCCCAGTCCCGCCTCGAAATCCTCGCGGACCACGCCGGTCAGGCCGAACAGTTCGGCGAACATGGCGATCGAGGCCCGCGCGTTGGCGCCCTCGGTGTCGGCGATCACGCCATCGACGTCGAAGATCAAGCCATAAGCCGGTTGTATCGCTTGCATCGGTTCGCCCCTGTGGTGTCTCTGGTGAAAGGTAGTCTACCTTCCCCGGGAGCCCACGCCAAGGGGTTCGTCGGCGCAGAAAAACGCCGGCCACGTACCGTGGCCGGCGGTATGGCGGAGTCCTTGCGCCTCGGCGACAAGGACACAAGCGAGCGAGAACCCTCGCCGGCGCAGGCTAGTTCTCGATACGGTCCCTTCCGGCGTCGAGCTGGGCCCGGATCACGCGACCGGCAACGATCGCCTTCTCGCGGGCCAATTCCATGAATCGTCCCAGCCGATCCTTGGCCAAAGCGGCGTATTGCCCGGACTGCTCGGCGAACTGGGGCGTTCGCACCTGAGCCAGGGCGGCCTGTCCCGGCACCCGCCGTGATGGACAATCCGTCGCGGGCGCCAGGACGTAGACCGCGGTGGCGAAGCCCGCAAAGTAAATGATTAACACCGCCAAGAATTTGCTTCGCCACCCAAACACGTTCTCTCCCTTCCGAAAAACATTCCCCTGCCAGGGCCTTGGAGGCCCATCTACCGGGCCTTTCGGCCTTTCAGATAAAACCTACGAAACGCGTGGCCCGGCGTCAAATTGCGCAGTGGGTTTTTATCGCGCCAAGGCGATGGATTCCCCCCGAGCGCGCACTGCGAACGTCCTATAAGATCAAGGCTGGCGATGCTGCCAACGGGGGTCCAGCGTGCTCCTGACCGTGAGAAAGGTAGACAACCACGCGGTTTCATGCCGGCGAACGGCAGCGGCGCAGGTGGTCGAGCAAACGCTGCAAATCGTCGGGGATGGGGGCGGTGAACTCCATGGACCTGCCGGTGGTGGGATGGCGGATGCCGAGCTTCCAGGCGTGCAGGGCCACGCGGGCGATCAGGGGCTCCTCGGGCGCGGGCTCGCGGTCCTCGATCTGCCAGGGGTAGACGGGCTTTCCGCCATACATGTCGTCGCCGACGATGGGGTGCCGGATATGCTCCAGATGGACGCGGATCTGGTGTGTGCGCCCGGTCTCGAGGGCCAGTTGCAGCAGGGCGTAGCCGCGGAAGGCCTCGACGACTTGGTAGGTCGTCACCGCGGGTTTGCCGTCGTAACGCACCGCGCACTTCTCGCGAACGCGGGGATGGATACCGATCGGCGAGGCGATGCGGTCGGCCCGCAGATCGGGCACGCCGTGCACGACGGCCAGGTACGTTTTGGCGACGGTGCGGTCGGCGAACTGCCGCGACAGCTTCCAGTGGGCGTGATCGGTCTTGGCGACGATGAGCACGCCGGTGGTGTTCTTGTCCAGCCGATGAACGATGCCCGGGCGAAACTCCTCGCTGCCACGACTGAGTTGGTTGGCGTAATACACCAGGCCGTTGACCAGTGTTCCGCTCTTGTAGCCGCGGGCCGGATGTACGATCAGGTCGGCCTGCTTGTTGATGACGATGATCGCATCGTCTTCATAGAGCACGTCGAGGGGGATGGGTTCGGGCGTGAGCTCGCGGATCTCGCGCGGCGGCAGAATCAGGTCGATCTCGTCGTGCGGGCAGAGCTTGTGGCTGGGTTTGGCGGGTCGGCCGTTGACGTTGACGCCCTGCTCCTTGATGAGCTTCTGCAAGCGCGATCGGCTGAAGTGGCTGAATCGCCCGCACAGATACTTGTCGAGCCGGCGGAACCGGATGTTGGTCCCCACCCGGAAGCGCAAGCGCTCACCGACGACCTCATCGTCTTCCTGCTCAAGGAGCTGCTGGTCGGCCCCCAGGTCCTGCATCTCCTCGTCGGACCGGACGTCGTCTTGCCGTGACTGATCCACTGTCACACCGCGCGACCGCTATTTCGGGTCGGCCGTACCCGTCGGCCCGGATGCATTGTCCGAAGAGGTCTCCGCGTCGCCGATACTCTCTTCACCCTGCCGCTGAGGCTCGGTCGTCGGCCCGGATGGCTGGGCGGGGGGCGTCGCAGGCATCGGCGTGACGGGTTCAGTTGCGGGGGGCGCCTGAATTCGCTCGACGTCGATGACCGGTGCGGTAGCAGCGCCCGGCGTCGGCGTACCCGGGATGGGCGCGCTGGCCGCCGGCGTCGCCGGCGCCTCGGGGAACGTATACGTCCCCTGCGAATCCTCCAGGGCATCCAGACGCAATTGGGCCCGCGCGGGCAGCACGGTGCCGGCCAGGGCCTTGTCGTCGATCACCTGTTGGTAGATCGCCGCGGCCTTATCACGCTGACCCAGTTCCTCGGCACAGAGGGCCTTACCCAGTCGGGCCATACCCACCAGTTCGGCCTCGTTGGGCAGACCCGCCGCCCGTTCAATCGCCCGGTCGTAGAGCTCGCTGGCCTTGTTGGCGGCCTGGACGATCTCATCGCGACCCACCATGACGCCGCGATAGTGCAGGATGGCCCGGACCGTATCGGCCTGCTTGATCAACGCCAGCACCGCCAGACTCGGGTCGGGCACGGTCTGGGCGGTGGTCTCCAGCTTGGCCGCCGCGGCTTGCAGGGCCTCGGCGCTGCCCGGCTGATCGGGTCCGGTGGGCAGTGAAGCCAGCTTGGCGTCCAACGGCATTTCGGCCTGCACGGCCTGCAGGATCGCCGTACCGGCGGCCGCCTTCTCCGCAAAGGCCGTCTGCCCCTTGAGACGCCAGGCGAACAGAACCGCCACTGCGGCGATCACAAGAAACACCCCGCCGGCCAGGACCTTGCCGTGCTGCTGGAGGAAATCCGGCACGTGGGCGATCCAGTCCGCCAGCTCGTTGGTCTTCAATTCGTGTCGATGCTCCCTATCCATCTTTGTCCCTTTGCGATCGGTCGGGGTGGTTTATTCAGCTCATGCTGCACTATTGACGCCACTATAACGGCCGACCGGCTCGGTGTAAAGCGGCTGTCCGCCCGGATGGCGCGGGGATACGTCCTCGCATGATCGGGGGTCGTGGATTGGTGCGGACTCGCCGCTCAGGACGGCCTACACCGGTCGGCGATCCCTGAAAAGTGCCTGGATTTGGCCTTGCAGATTCATGGCGGTTGACGTATAGAAATGGGTTTGCGAAAGGATCGGCTTTGGCGAAGTGAGGAGCCATGACCGACGCAGAGCGATGCGATGGGTGCGTGCACCGGCACACGTGCAGCGAGGTGTATGAACGCCTCGGCCACCGTAGGGGGCCCAACGTGGCCATGACTTCGGTCGTGGCCTTCGTCTTGCCCATCGCGGTGTTCATCATGGTTCTGGGTCCGGTGGAGTCGCTGCTGAGTGATTCGTGGGGCTCTACCGCAGCTACGCTGGCGGGTGTCGGGGCCGGGCTGCTGGCTGGCGCCGTGTGTGTGGCGGTCGGGCGACGTATTCGACGAATCAAGAAGTGAACCCGATACGGCGGGGGCCCGATGAGGTCGGTCGCCGGGGTTTCGAGATATAGAGGGGTCCGCGTGAATCTTGGGCTGTAGGGCCATTGGGACGATGACGGCAGGGATGCGGATGAAGGGCGGCTTGACGTTTCCCGGCGGGGTGCATCCGCCGGAGTACAAGGACCTCACCGAGGATTGCCCGATCCAGGTGGTCCCTGCGCCATCGCAAGTGGTCCTTCCACTGAGCCAACACATCGGGACCCCCTGTCGGCCGACCGTCGCCAAGGGCGACACCGTTCAGGCCGGGCAGGTCGTGGGCGATGCGGACGCCTTCGTGTCCGCCCCGGTGCACAGCCCCATCGCGGGCAAGGTCAAGGCCGTCGGCCTGGCGCCCCACGCGGTGCTGGGACGATGCCAGGCCGTGACCATTGAGACCGATCCCAATGCCCCGGACGGCAAGGCGCCCTCCCCGCAGCGATTCGGCGCGGACTTCAATCCGGAGACGTATGCCCCGGAGCAGATCCGCCAGGCCGCCCGGGATGCCGGCCTGGTCGGCATGGGCGGGGCGGGATTCCCCACGCGGGTCAAGCTCGAACCCAATCCCGAACAGCCCAAGAAGGTGCTCATCGTCAACGGCTGCGAATGCGAGCCGTTTATCACCTGCGATTATCGGCTGATGCTGGAATGGACCGATCAGGTGATCGCGGGGGTCCGTCTGGCCGCCCGCGCCGCCGAGGTGGAGCGGATCAAGATCGGCATCGAGGACAACAAGCCCCAGGCGATCGAGGCCGTCCGCCGGGCCGTGGAGGCCTGCGGCATGGATGAGCGGATCGAGGTTTGCGTCCTGCGAACCAAGTATCCGCAGGGCAGTGAGCGGCAGTTGATCCGCGCGGTGCTGGGCCGGCACGTGCCGTCGGGCCAGATCCCTCCGGCCATCGGCGTACTCGTGATGAACGTCGCCACGTGCGCGGCCCTGGCCGAGGCCGTGGTGCTCGGTGCGCCGCTGACGCATCGGGTGGTCACGGTCACGGGTCCGGCCATCGGCGCCCCGGGCAATTACTACGTGCCCGTGGGCATGACGGTCGGCGACCTGATCGAGCACTGTGGCGGCCTGACCGAGCGATCGGCGCGGGTGGTGCTGGGCGGGCCGATGATGGGCCTGGCCATCGCCGACACGACCACGCCGATCACCAAGACCACCGGCGCGATCACGTTCCTGGTCGACCGGGTGGTCCGCGGCGACCGCCTGGCCCGGCCGACGCCGTGCATCCGCTGTGGACGGTGCCTGGCGGTCTGCCCGGAAGGCCTGAACCCCACGAAGATCGCGCACGCCGTCATGTACGAGAAGCTCGACCTGGCCGAGCAGTACTACATGAACGTGTGCATGGAATGCGGCAGTTGCAGCTTTGTGTGCCCGGCGCACATCGAGCTGACCGGATACATCAAGACCGGCAAGATCCTGCAGGCCCGCGCCAAGAAGCGGATGCCGCCATAGTCATGAGCGGGCGAGCAGAAGCGCGACAGAACAGGTAAACGCAACGATGTTGAGTAGAATCAAAGTCGGCCCGGCGCCGCACATCAAGGCGGCGTACTCGACGCGGCGGATCATGCTGGACGTGATGATCGCGCTGGTGCCGGCCATCGCCATGAGCGTGGTGTACTTCCGCGTGCGGGCGGCCGTGCTGATCACCGTGTGCGTGCTGGCGTGCGCGGCGACGGAGTGGCTGTGTAACCGGATCCGTCGTCGGCCCGACAGCCTGCACGACGGTAGCGCGATGTTGACCGGGCTGATCCTGGCGCTGTCGTTGCCGCCGGCCCTGCCGGTGTGGGCGGCGGTGCTGGGCAGCGTGTTTGCTATCGCCATCGGCAAGATGGTCTTCGGCGGGCTGGGTTCGAACATTTTCAATCCCGCGATGGCCGGCCGGTTGTTCCTCACGGTCTCGTTCGGCACGCTGATGACCACCTGGACTGTGCCGGGAACGCTCGGCCCCATCCGGACCGGCCCCGATCAGACGGCGCAGATGCCCCCGGTCGCGGCGGCGAACACGCTGCCGAACTCGCCCGAATTGCAGGCCGTCACCCAGGCCACGCCCCTGGCCTGGAGCAAGGAGGCCATCAAGGGCAAGTCCCCGGTCGATACGGCCAACCGTATGATCCGCCCCGCCCTCGTGGGGCAGGTCGGCGGCTGCCTGGGCGAAACCAGCGCCTTGGCGTTGCTGGTCGGCGGCGTGTATCTGCTCATCCGACGGACGATCACGTTCCACATCCCGCTGGCGGTCCTGGGCTCGGCGCTCTTGTGCGCCGCGATCGGCTGGCTGCTCAGGCCCGAAGCCTACGCCAACCCCCTCCTGCACCTGGCGGGCGGCGGGCTGCTGCTGGGGGCGTTTTTCATCGCCACCGACCCGGTGACCGCCCCGCTGAGTCACCGGGGCATGGTGCTGTTCGGCGTCGGCGTGGGGGTATTGACCATGCTTATCCGCATGGTAGGCGAGTATCCGGAAGGCGTCATGTTCGCGGTGTTTCTGATGAACGCGGTGACGCCGTTGATTGACCGACTTTGCAGGGTAACCCCCTTCGGAGGCGTGCCCCGTGGATAAGGTCCGCTTCTTTCTGCGTGAGAGTTGGCTGTTGATCGTCGCCTCCGGCGTGTTCGGCCTGTTGCTGGCGGTGACGAACGCGGCGTGGCAGGACCGCATCGAAGCCAACCGGCGGCAGAAGTTCGAGAGCCGGGCCGCGGCGCTGCTGCCCCAGGCCGACGCGTTTGTCGAGATGGACCCGATCCATGTGGAGCTGGGTGGCGGCAAGACCGACGTCGCCCAGGTCCGCAAGGCCGTCCGCGGCCCGGAGCAGACCTGCGTGGGCTGGGCGTTCGCCGCCAAGGGCAGCGGGTTCGCCGACAAGATCGAGCTGGTGTTGGCGGTCGATCCCGCGTTCGAGACGCTGCGGGGCTTTGCGGTGCTGTCCAGCAACGAAACGCCGGGCTTCGGCGACAAGATCAAGAACGCGTATTACCAGGATCAGTTCAAAGGCGCCCCGGCGGAAACGCTGACGCTGGTCAAGACCGGCGAGCCGGCCACGATCGACGATCAGATCGTGGCGATCAGCGGCGCGACCGTCTCCAGCCAGGCGGTCGTTGACATCATCAACGGCTATATCGGCGCCGTGCGGGACGCCATGCAGGAAAAGGGGTGGATCAACGATGGCCGCTGACGCCATAGCAACGAGGACGAGCCGGACGTTTCTGGCGGGCCTGTGGCACGAGAACCCGGTGTTGCGGCTGCTGCTGGGCATGTGCCCGACGCTGGCGGTGACGGCCGCCGTCAAGCCGGCGCTGACGATGGGCCTGAGCGTGATCTTCGTGCTGGTCTGCTCGAACGTGGTCGTCAGCCTCATGCGGCACCTGCTCAAGCCGCACCTGCGGATCCTCATGTTCACGCTGACGATCGCCACGTTCGTCACGATCGCCGACCTGTACCTCAAGGCCTTCCAGCCCGAGATGAGCGAGCGGCTGGGCCCGTACATCCCGCTGATTATTGTCAACTGTCTGATTATCTGCCGCGCCGAAACCTGTGCCAGCAAGAACGGCCTGTGGATCAGCCTCATCGACGCCGTCGGCATGGGGCTGGGCTTCACGCTGACGCTGTGCGTGCTGGCCGCGATCCGCGAGCTGTTAGGCACGGGCATGATCTTTGAAAAGCCGATCCTGCCGGTTGCGGGCCCGCAGGGCGGCTGGTTCATGCCCTGGACGGCCATGATCCTGCCGGTTGGCGCGTTTATCACACTGGGGCTGTTGCTGGGCGGGGTGAACCTGATCACGCGCAGGACGAAAGGTTGACGTGATGGAAACGTTACAGGTGCTTGTGCTGGGCTTTCTGTCCATCGTCATCGTGAACAACCTGGTGTTCACGAAGTTCCTGGGCATCTGCCCGTACCTGGGCGTGTCGGGGCGGATTGACATGGCCTTCGGCATGGGCTGCGCGGTGACGTTCGTGGTGACGCTGGCCGGGACGCTGACGTGGATGATCGACCACTGGGTCCTGCGGGTGCTGGGCCTGGAGGTGATGATGTACGTGTGCTTCATCCTCGTCATCGCCGGGGCCGTGCAACTGGTGGAGATGTACATAAGGAAGTTCTTCCCCGCCTTGTACGAGAGCTTCGGCATCTTCCTGCCGCTGATCACGACCAACTGTGCGATTCTGGGCCTGTGCCTGTTCCTGAACCTGTGGGACACCCGCCGGCTCATCGAGGCGGTCGTGCTCAGCTTCGGCGCGGGCGTCGGGTTCACGATGGCCATCTGCATCATGGCCGGGATCCGTGAGACGCTGCAACTGGCCGATGTACCGGCGTGCCTGCGCGGGGCGCCGATCACGCTCATCACGGCGGGCCTGCTGAGCCTGGCCTTCATGGGATTCGCGGGGATGATTCGCTAGGCGCTGCCGATGGAGACACTGGGACAGATCATGGAGTTGTGGCGACAGGCCTGGCCGGCGGCGGTGACGATGATCGCGCTGGGGTCGGCCTTCGCGGTGTTGCTGCTGGTCGCCAGCCTCAAGCTCAAGGTCCAGGCCGATCCCAAGGTCGAAGAGGTTCTGGTCGCGTTGCCGGGCATCGACTGCGGGGCCTGCGGTTTTGCCGGGTGCAGCTCATACGCCAAGGCGGTCGTGGCCGACCCCAAGCTGCTGGGGCGATGCGCCCCCGGCGGGGCCGCCACCGCCGCGCGAATCGCCGAGATTCTGAGCCTGTCGGTCGGCGGCGGCTCGGCCCCGGCCCGGCCCATCGTCTATTGCCGAAGCCACACCGAAGACCGCCTGTTCTACGCGTCCTACAGCGGAATCGACCGCTGCACGACCGCCAACGCCCTGGCCAACGTGCAGGCGTGCAAGTTCGGCTGCCTGGGCTTCGGCGATTGCGTGCGGGCGTGTCGGTTCGATGCCCTGCACGTCGTCGACGGCCTGGCGACGGTCGATTACGACAAGTGCACCGGTTGCGGCGCGTGTAGCAAGGCCTGCCCGCGCAACCTGATCGAGATGGTGCCGTTCACGCATGAGGTGATGATGGTCGTGGCCTGCCGCAGCCGCGAGGATGGCAAGACCACCCGCGCCATGTGCAAGGTCGGCTGCATCGCCTGCGGCTTGTGCGCCCGGCAGAGCGACCTGTTCACCGTCGAGGACGGCTACGCCCGGATGGACACCGAACGATACGAACCCGGCGAGGCATGCGAAACCGCGATGGCCAAGTGCCCGACCGGGGTGATCGTCTATCGCGGCAAGGGCGCCCCACCGCCGCGCCCCGCCGGGCAAAAGCCGGCCCGCGCCGCGACCTGATACGCCGCCCGAATCGCCCGCCTCACGCGCCGAGCACGGCGTCGTAGACCCGTTCGATGGTATCGACCATCGTCTCCGGGGCGAATCGTTCGATCACGCTCTGTCGCCCGACTATGCCCAGGCGATCCCGCAGGCGGGCATCGGCGATCAGCTCCTCGCAGGCCGCGGCCAGCCCGTCCACGTCCTCCGGCTCGATAAGCCGCCCGGTACGGGCGTTGACCACCTCGCGGGCCCCGTCGATATCGAAGCTGACCACGGGCTTGCCACACAGCATCGCCTGCGGCAGCACCCGCGCCAGCCCCTCGCGCAGCGAGCAATGCACCAGGATGTCTGAGGCGTGAATCGCCAGGGGAATCTGCGTCGGCGGCAACAGGCCCGTGAACTTGAACCGATAACCCAGGTTGGCCAAGCGAATCTGCCGGCGGATTTCATCGGCCAGATCCCCGTCGCCCACAAACAGCCAGATGCAGTTGTCGAACTTGGAAACCAGGCGACGGGCCGATTCGATGATGTACTCGTGCCCCTTGAACTCGGTCAGCCGCGCGATGCAGACCAGCACCACCGCCTGTTCGCTGATGCCGTACCGCCGGCGGAACCCCTTGATCTGCTCGACGTCCGGCGGATGCAGAAAGGCCTCCTGCTCGATGGCCGAGTACGCCGTCGTAAACGGCTTGTCCAGGCCGATACCGACGGCGTGCATCGTTTCGGTCATGGCCTCGGCGACGGAGATAAAAGCGTCGGTCCGCCGGGCGGCGGCCCGCTCGATCGCGATATACAGCCGGTTCGTCCAGCCGGACAGATACGGGTGAAACGCCAGGCCGTGAATCGTGTGAACGATGCCCGGTCGGGGCCGCAGGGCCGCGGCCGCATAGCGGCCCAGGATGCCGGCCTTGGCCGAGTGCGTGTGCACGATGTCCGGGGCCAATGACCGCAGGAGCCGCTTCAGTTGCAGGTAGGCGAGGCCGTCATTGAACGGCCGGATCGGCCGGATCAGCCGGTTGAATTCGATGATCTCGTAGCCCTGCCCCCGCGCCTGCTCGAAGAGCGCCCCCTCGGGCCCGATGGCCGGACCGGTGATCAGCGTCACCTCGTGGCCGCGCTGGGCCAGGTGCTTGCACGTGATCAGCGTGTTCTCCTGGGCGCCGCCCAGAATCAACCGGGTAATGACGTGTACGATTCTCATGCGGATCCATCCGTCCCGGCGCCCGATCGCGGCGCGTAGTGAATCTCCATCAGGCACAGCCCGCTCGCCGGGGCCAGCGGCCCGGCCACCGTGCGGTCGCGCGCGGCCAGGATCGTCTCGATCCGATTCCAGGTCCAGCGTCCGCGACCGATCTCGACCAGCGTGCCCACGATGTTGCGCACCATATTATACAAGAACCCATCCGCCTCGACCTCGACGTGCACCCAGTCCCCCTCGCCGCGCGCCGTGCAGTCGAGGATCGTCCGCACCGAGCTGGTCCGCGTGTCGGCCGCCGAGGCGAACGAGCGAAAATCGTGCCGTCCCACCAGGCGGCGCGCGGCCTTGTCCATCGCAGCAACGTCCAGCCGGCCGGGCCGATGCCAGCAGAAGCGGGCCTGCATTACCGGCCGCACGGCCGCCGTGCAGAGACTGTAGCGATAACGCTTGGACACCGTGCCCTTGATCGCGTCGAAATCCGGAGGCGCCTCCTCGACCGACAGCACGGCGATGGCATCGGGGAGAATCTTGTTCAGCGCATCCCGGAACCGCTCGGTCGGCACGGGGCAGTCAATCGAAAAATGCGCCACCTGGCCCAGCGCGTGCACGCCCGCGTCCGTCCGCGACGAGCCGTACAACCGGGTCTGCCGGGCGGTCAATCGCTCAATCGCCTCGGTCAGGCGGGCCTCGATCGTAGTGGCGTTGCGCTGACTCTGCCAGCCGTGATAGTCCGTGCCGTCGTAGGCGATCGTCAGTTTGATTTTGCGCTCGGCCATGGCCGCTCAGAATACAGAACCCAGAAGACAGAATTCAGAATAACTCAAGGAGCCTGGAGAGCGGCGGGTACAAGTAGATGCCGCGGGAGCGCAGCCTATTGAGATTGACGGACTCTGGCACTGTAGGCGCCCAACAACTTGCTGACCTCACCGACATCACGCATGAGCCTTTCGCCATCGGCCAGATAGCCCAAGTCCACCGCCAGGATCAGATAATAGCGCACTTCTTCGAGGGACCCTTGCGCGATGTTGAAATAGCGTGCTTTGTCGGGTCTTCCCGTCTTCTTGAACCCTTCCGCAATGTTGGCCGGAATCGACACCGCACTGCGACGAAGCTGTGCGGTCAATCCGTACAACTCATGGCGCGGAAACGCCTCGCTCGCCCGATAGAGCTCCAGAACAAGATGGTGCGCCTTTTGCCAAACGATCAGGTCTTCGAATCGTGCCGCCCCCTGACCCATCGGCTTCACCTCCCGCTCCCCGGAACTTTTTTCCTCTTCTGTCTTCTGTTTCCTGCCTTCTGTATTCTGTATTCTACAACAGCAATTCAGCGATTTGGACGGCGTTCAGCGCCGCGCCTTTGCGGAGCTGGTCGCCGGCGATCCACAGGTTGATGCCCCGGCCGTCCGGAATCGACTCATCCTGACGAATCCGCCCCACGTACACATCGTCCTTGCCCGTGGCGTCGGTCGGCATGGGAAACCGGTTGTTCTCCCGGTCGTCGATGATATCCACGCCCGGGGCGGCCCGCAGAATCTCGCGCACCGCGTCCGGCGTGATCGGCTTCGTGAACTCCAAATTGATGCTCTCGCAGTGGGTCCGCATCACCGGCACGCGCACGCACGTGCAGGTGATCGCGATCGTATCCGTCCCGAAGATCTTCCGCGTCTCCTTGACCATCTTCATTTCTTCTTCGTTGTACCCGTTGGGGCCGATCTTCGAGTCGTGGCAATAGAGATTGAACGCCAGTTGATACTTCAAGACGTTGCAGGTCACGGGCTTGCCGTCGAGGACCTCCCGCGCCTGCTGGATCATCTCCAGCATCGCCGACATGCCGGCCCCGCTGGCGGCCTGGTAGGTGCTGACGACCATGCGGCGGACCGGATTGGCCTTGTGCAGCGGCCAGACCGCCACGTTGGCGACGATGGTCGTGCAGTTCGGATTGGCGATGATCCCCTTGTGGCGATTGATCGCCTCGGGGTTGACCTCGGGCACCACCAGGGGCACATCGGGGTCCATCCGAAACGCCGAGCTGTTGTCGACGACGACCGCCCCCGCGCGGACCGCGGCCGGCGCGAACTGCTTGCTGCGGGCGCCGCCGGCGCTGAAGAGCGCGAGGTCCACGCCCGCGAAGCTGTCCTCGGTCAGTTCCTCGACCGTGTAGTCGGCATCGCGAAAGCGCACCGTCTTGCCCGCCGAGCGGCTCGAGGCCAGCACCTTGAGCGAATCCATCGGAAAATCCCGCTCGTCCAGAATCGCCAAAAACTCCTGGCCGACCGCCCCGGTCACACCCGCTATCGCTACGTTCTTACCCATCCACGCGCACTCCTGTCTCAGGACTCTAAAAACAGCAACGTACTGTAGTCGATCCGCGTTACCGGTTCAATGGGGCACCGGCGGATTCGTGGCTGAGGGGCGGGACTTTCGCTGAAAAGATGCGTCTGGCATGGATGAATGGACGGTCTTGGCGAGGCCCGGCCGGTTCCGGATAATCACCGTCGCAGTTGCTCCAATCGCGCCGTGGGCGCGGGCAGCCCGCCCAGGATGGTGTACACCCGCAGCACCTCGCGGTTGTCCTCGTAGATGCCCCGGTGGACGGTGGCCTGGCCGGTGATGTCGGCCAGGATGTCGAACCCGAAGTCGATGGCGTCCTGCAGGCCGGGCACCGTCTCCATCATCCGCCGCCCGCCGACGATGATGCTGCCGGCGACCTTGGCCCGGCTCAGGTCGAACTGGCCGGCCAGGAGCGTTTGCTCCAGGTTCTGCTTGATCGCCCGCGAGATGGCGAACTTGTCGCGGTAGTCCCGCACCTGGGTCAGGCCCATGACGGCGCAGCCGCCGGCCATGATGATGCTGTAGTAGTCGGTCGGGTCGAACGTCGTGTACTCGCTGGGCCGGTAGCTGAGCCGGTTAAACACGTCGAACAGCCCGGCCACCGTGCGGTTGACGGTCGGCCAGAATTGCTTGACCGTCAGGTTCGGATGCACGTGGCGGATCTTGTCGTTGTCCACAATGACCAGCGGCGAGAGCTTGTTCTGCCAGGCCAGCAGCGACAGCTCCGAGGCCACCGTGTACGCGTTCTGGGCGACCCGGGGGCTGGAGCTCTCGCCGGCCGTGGGCAGGGTCATCATCACGCCCACCCGCCGGGCCGGGTCCTTCAGGCCGATCGAGCGGGCATACCGGCGGGCCAGTTCGACCAGCCCGGCGGCACTGCCGCTGCCCGTGCCGCCGCCGGCGCCGAAACAGACCATAATATGGTCCGCCTCGTGCCCGAAGACCTCCTCCATACGGTGCAGGATCTCCTGGTCGTACTGGTCCACCGCCCCGCGGCCGCGCTCCATGTCCTTGCCGGCCCCCTCGGCGCCGATGTCCATGAGCAGCTTCTGGCCCGCGGGCACATCCAGCAGATCAAGGTCGCGTCGCGTGGTGTTGACCGCCAGGAGCTTGCGGTAGCCCAGGTCGTGGAAGGCCTTGACCAGCCGCCCGCCGCATTGGCCCGCGCCCAGCCAGGCGTACCGGACCGCCCCGGCGACCTGGTCCTGCTGCCCGGCGGAGGTCTCGACCTCCGGCTCGAAGCCCTCCAGCTCCAAGGCGGGCACGGGCTCGTCGGCCAGAGAGGCCGCGCCGCGGCCCCTGCCACCGGTTGGCTTGCATCGTCGTGGTGTCTTGACCTTGCTCATAGATCGGTCATCCGCCTGGCCGCATCGGGCGGCCTGCACGGGGTCCGTGCTCCTGGTTCGTTCGGACTGGCAGAGTCTTCGGCCCGTTGCCGAGGCGAGATAATCACGTTTTGCGGCCGAACCGCGTTTTCGCGCACAGACCGCCCAGCCCCTACAGCCCGCACGGGCCCCCGCCACGCAGGCCCCGCATTATCGGACCCGCCGGACGACCCCCCGCGGCCATGCCCGGCCGGGACAGGAGCCAAAAAGGGCTTGCCCGGTCCCCTGGGCCCGGTATAATACCGGGGGTCTTTTACAGGAGGCCGCAAAATGGCCAAGTTCTCCAAAGGCGGTCCGGTGCTGGCGTTCGTACTGGCGTTCATCGGCTGTCCGATCCCCGATTACGTTACCCGGATGGTGTATGGATTCGCGGCGGTCGTCCTCTACGCGTTGCTGACCCCCGTCCTGGTGCTGGCCCTTCCGGCGCTTCGCACAGGCCGGGCCTCGCTCTGGGTGATCCTTGGGCTTCCGTGCGTCCTGGCGGTGACCGTTCACCTATACGTGTTGCTCACCGCCAGGCCAGGCGGAGGATGAACCTTGAACGCACGGGCCATCCACTTCGCCCTGCGGGCTCCAGTGGCTGCCACCCGTCGCAACTCTCACATGCATGTCTTGGACTTCGGCGACATGCGATGGACTCGGCTCAACGAAGGCCGGTAGGGTGGGCCGTGCCCACCGCGGTCTTCTTTTTCCAACAGCAGGATAGCCAGGCACGGACGACCGGCGTAAACTCAACGCATATCGGTTGACGCTTAACGTTCGTGGGAAGGACCGAACGTGAACGTGATGATTCGGGATGAGACGGCGGCGGACGGGCGGGCGATCTTCGAGGTCACCCGTGCGGCCTTTGAGAATCACCCGATCAGCCGCCAGACCGAGCCCTACATCGTGGAGGCCCTGCGGGCCGCCGGGGCGCTCGTCGTCTCGCTGGTGGCCGAGGCCGATGGCCGGGTGGTCGGCCACGTCGCGTTCTCGCCGGTGACCCTCTCCGACGGCAGCCAAGGCTGGTACGGCGTCGGGCCCCTCTCCGTATTGCCCGAATGCCAGCGACGCGGCATCGGGACGGCGCTCATGCACGAGGGTCTGTCGCGGCTGAGGGCCCTCGGGGCCGAAGGCTGCGTCCTCGTGGGCGACCCGGCCTACTACGAGCGGTTCGGCTTCCAGAGCCTGCCCGACCTGACGCACGAGGGCGTGCCGCAGGAAAACGTGCTCACCCTGCCCCTGGGCCGGACCCGAGCGCGGGGCGTCGTCACGTTCCACCCGGCCTTCATGGCCACCGGCGACCAGGCCCCGCCATAGGTTATATGGCTGTCCGGTCCCCGCGTGCCCTGCAGACGCAGCGCACCGCCAAGACCCGCAGCCGCCGATGGGACCCATCGTTGCGGCGCGCGAACTCGCCAGCGAAGTCCTCCACGTCGTCTGCCGTCGGCCATGCCCTCTGCCCGCCTCGCGGCCTGCTAGCCCATCCAGAAGCCCTTCCGGTGGGTCACGCCCAGCACCTTGCGGCAGTGGGGACAGAAGTATACGTACCGCCGGCCCAGGGCTGATCGCAGCTCATTCATCCAAAGACGATCCAGCTCCTTCTCGCAATGCGGGCAGATCGGACGAACCTGTTCTTTGCTTTCGAGTTCCAGCATCGTTTTCTCCTGTAGCATCCCCGTTCGATCCGCGCCTCCGCAGGTTGCTGAACACCGCGGCACGTCACGTGCTGCCAGGACGGCCGCGGTCCTCGACCCGGCGTCACCTGCCGGCCGGGCCTGACCTGGGGCAATCACTGCGCTTCGGGCTGTTCGGCGGCCAGGGACCTTTCGTAGTGGTGCATGATCGTGTGGTAGATCTGGGCGTCGAGGCGGATCGCGTCGGGGTGGGCCTGTCGATACTGCTCGATCGCCTCGCGGTCGGCGCGGTCGACGCGCCCGTCGGCCAGGATGTCCAGAATCGCCTGCTCACACTCGATATCCATCTTGCGTTTCTCAATCAGACGCTTGAGCGTCTCGGCCGTGACATCCTCCGGCGCGGGTTTGGGCATGGGCACCACGAACACCTCCACGCGCCCGGTCAGCAAATCGAGAATCCGCACGTCCTCGGTCAGCTCGAACAACGCCCGCCAGACCCGCAGAGGGATGTTTTTGCGGCGTCCGCCGGTGTATTCGTACAGGGTCGAGTCGGCCATGTCCGCGGCCTGGGCCAGGGCCGAGACCGACAGATTATGCCTCTTGAGCAGGTCCTGCACCAGCAGGTGTTCATCCTCCATAACACGGCTCCTTGTCTGTCCACGTTCGACCAGAAAATCAGCGCCGGGATTATGGCATGCCCGACTGAATATCGCCCGGATACCGGACGTGTTCGCCAATGACGGCCGGGGCCAGCATAAGGCGGGCGCGGGCCGAGGTCAACGCCTCGTGCACGGCCGTGAAAGGAGGTCGCGAACATGGTGGGACAAAGCGTATGTTGTGCGACGGTGGCAAGCGAGCCGCCTTGCGCTTCAGCGGAGCCGGCCAAGACGGAGGCCTGGGTGCCCAATCTGGTTCGGCTCGCCCGGGGCGGGGATCGTCCCAGCGTGCGTCAACTGGTCGATCTCGTGCAGGGACGATTGAACGCCTACTTCCTCAAGCACGTGGGCGATCCGGAGTTGGCCGACGAGTTGCTGCAGGAGACGATGCTGCACATGCTGCAATCCCTGCCGCGGCTTCGCGAGGCGCGGGCCTTCTGGCCCTGGGTGTATCGCATCGCGGCCAATCAGATCCGCACGCACTACCGGCGGGAGGGACGACACGCCATGGTCTGGTTTTCGACGATCGAACCGCACCGGCTGGAAACCCTGCTCGGGCAGGCGCCGCAGGCCGACCAGACCTGCATCCGCAAGGAGATTCTCAGCCGCATCGAAACCGCCCTTCTGCGGCTCAAGGAGTTGCCTCGACAGATCGTGCACCTGCGTTGTCGGGAGGGATTGAGCTATCGGCAGATCAGCGATCGGCTGGGGTGCAGCGAAGTCAACGCCCGGGCACAATTCGCGCGGGCCCGACGCCATCTGCGAGGCCAACTGGCGTCCCAAGGACCGTGCAGCGTGTGAGCTGGATGATGACGGACCCGGCGCGCGATGGTGCTCACAATCCCGCGCGTTGGGCTTCGTCCTCCAGTCCGTAGCGTTTCATCTTCTTGTAAAGCGTCGTGCGGTTGATCTGCAGGGCGCGGGCCGTGTCCTGTCGATTCCAATGGTGGGCATCGAGCGCTGCGCGGATGATGCGTTTCTCCGGCTCGGCCAAGGCTTCCTTCAGGCTCACGCCTCCATACGCGCACGTCTCAACCCGCCTGTGCATGCGGAGCGCCGTGGGCAGATCCTCCAATTCGATCTGGGGCCCGCGGCTCAACAACACGGCCCGCTCGACCGCGTTCTCCAGCTCGCGGACGTTGCCCGGCCAATCGTGCCGTTCGAGGGCGTGCAGGGCGGGTTCGCTGAACCCGCTGCGGTGACGCTGGTGCACCCGGCAGAACCGTTTCAGGAAGTGCTCGGCCAGCAGGGGGATGTCGCCGACGCGGTCGGCCAGGGGCGGCAGGTCAATCGTCACGACGTTGACGCGGTAGTACAGGTCCTCTCGGAAATGTCCCTCGCGGACCGCCTGGGCCAGGTCGACGTTCGTCGCCAGGATCACCCGGACGTCCACGGTGACGGTCTTGTTGCTCCCGACCGGCTCGAACTGGCGATCTTGCAGCACCCGCAGCAGCTTGACCTGCATTCCCGGCGAGGCGGTGCTGACCTCATCGAGAAACAGCGTGCCCCCCTCGGCGGCCAGGAACTTGCCCTCCTTGGAACGCACGGCCCCGGTGAAGGACCCTTTGACGTGGCCGAACAGCTCGCTCTCCAGCAGGGCTTCGGGCAGGGCGCCGCAACTGACCTCCACAAAAGGCCGGTCCCGGCGGCTGGACCGGTAGTGGATCGCGCGGGCCAGCATACTCTTGCCCGTGCCCGATGGCCCGGTCATCAGGATGGTGGTTCGCGTGTCGGCGACGGCCTCGACCAGGTCGAAAACCCGCGCCATCCGATAGTCCTGACTCAGGATGCTTTCGAGGCTGTATTGCTGGGCCAGACGCGTGCGCAGCTCGCGGTTCTCCTGGATCAGCGATTGTTGATGCAGGGCCCGACGCAGCGCCAGGCGAAGATCGTGATCGACCACCGGCTTGGTCAGATAGTCATGCGCGCCGAGCTTGATGGCCTCGACGGCACTTTCGATAGTGCCGTAGCCGGTGATCAGGACCACGACGGTATCGGGATAGTCGCTGCGGATCCGCCGCAGCAATGCGAAGCCGTCTTCATCGGGCAGTTGCACATCGGCCAGGACCAGGGCATACGTCTGCCGGGCCAGGGCCTCCAAGGCCCGGGCGAACGTCTGCACCCCGGTTGCGGTGTAGCCTTCCAGACGCAGGAACTCGCACAGTGAGTTCAGGATGATCGTGTCGTCGTCCACCACCAGGATGCGAGGCGCATTCATGCCGGTCCCTCCTGCGGGTGCGCGGGTTGCGGCGAGTCATCATCGCGGGGCAACCGGACCGTGACACGGCAGCCGCCCTGCGGATCGTTGGCCGCCTCGATGCGGCCGCCCAGCCGATGCAGCAGGTCACGACAGATCGCCAGCCCCAAGCCCGTGCCCCGGCCCTGGGGTTTGGTGGTGAAAAACGGCTCGAAGAGATGCTCGGCCTCGGCCGGATCGAAACCGGGGCCCGTATCTCGGAACACGATTCGAAGCCAGGAACCCTCCGCGTCGATCTCCACCGCCAGGCGCCCATCACCCTCCATGGCGTCGACGGCGTTCTTGGTCAGGTTGCAGAATACCTGCATGAGGACCTCGCCGGGCCAGTACCGGTCATCCTGCGCCCGGTCTATGACGTGCATATCAACATCGGGCGCGGTGGCGCGGAAGAGGCTGACCGCTTCCTCGGCCGCCTCGCAAACCGAAAGCCGCCGCGGACCGGGTCGAGCGGCGCGGGCAAAGCCGAGCACCTCCTGCAAGATGCCGACCATCCGCATCAGGCCGTCGCGACTCTGGACAAGATACGCCTGGGCCCTGTCATGTTGACCTTCCTCGATCACGCGAATGGCCAGGTTGATGTACCGCAGGATGCCGTCGAGCGGGTTATTCAGGTCGTGAACGGCTCGCACGGCGGTCTGGCCAACCTCGGCGAGACGCTCGGCGCGGGCCAGGCGTTCCTCAAGGATTGACTGGGGCCCGGGGTCGTCCAGCAGGATCAGGCCCGCGGTCCGGCCTTCCAGGGGCAGCGCTTGGACAGCAATCCGCATCGCGTTTTTCCGGCCGTCCCCGTCATATTTCAGAGCATCGAAGCGTGATTCACCGCGGGACTTCAGGGCTTCCGCGAGTTGCGGGCTCCATTGGCCCACGGCCTGAGTCGGGTCCAGATGGTTCACCGCGGCTTGGTTCGCCAGAAGAACCCGCGGTGGCTCAAGCGCGAAAACGATCATGCCAACGGATAGCGCGTCCAAAACCGCCTGAAGATCGCGGGCGGTCAGTAGGCTCGGAGTGATCGAAGAATCCGGATTCGGACCGAGGGAGCCCGATGACTGTCCGGAAACTGCCTGCGGATTGGATGCCGCCATGAAGAAACGATAACAGGTCACGGGCCGAGAGTCAAGCCGGGTGTTTACAAAAACCCACAGAACTCCTGGCGCGACGACTAGCCGAGGTCTGTTTTGTTTCTTTTCTGCAACAGAGGTTGAGGAAATGAGTCATCCTGTCATTTCTGAACCCTCCGTCACATCTGTCATTCAGACTCCTGCACCCCCCGATATGCCCTTTAGGGCGTTTCTTCATATCGGAACAGGCCGACTCCGGCTTTGGCACGTGCTTTGCGAAACTAGTCCACAGAGGCGCGACGTCGGAGGTGGCGGGGAAGGTCTATGACCGAACAGCGGGACAGGAGGTTGCACAAACGGCTGGCCCTGAGGCTGGCCGTTCTGTGTCACCGGGTGGGTGCGTCCGCGCACCGTCCTTATACGGGCAACACGGTGGATATCAGTCCGGGGGGGGCACTCATGGAGATCGACGCCATGGGGTTGGTGGCCGGGCAGGTGTTGCGAGTCGAGATCGCCGTTCCGCCGACCGAAGGGCTCCTGGATCAGGGCGGCCGCTTCACGACGCATGCGCGGGTCATCCGCGTCGAGTTCAGTCCCCCTGAATCGGCCGGGGCACGCCCGGCGACCCAACGTATCGCGCTGCAGTTCTGCAGCACCCCTCGCTTGGCCACATAGGAGCGGCCGGCCCATCAGCCGCAGGGCGGCCGCCGCGTACTCCAATCCCGTGCCGCCTCGTACAGGCGCCCGATCCGCAAGAGCCGGTCCTCCGCGAACGGCGCACAAATGATCTGCAGGCCAACGGGCAGGCCCCGCGGGTCAAAGCCGCATGGTACGCTCAGGCCGGGAACCCCCGCCAGGTTCGCGGCGAGCGTGTACATGTCGGCGAGGTACATCTGCAGCGGATCGGCGACCTTCTCCCCGATCTTGAAGGCCGTCGTGGGGGCTACGGGCATCATGATGCAGTCCACGCGATTGAACGCGTTTGTGAAGTCCGACCGAATGAGCTGACGGACCTTGAGGCCCTTGAGGTAGTAGGCGTCATAGTAGCCGCTCGACAGGGCATAGGTGCCCAGCATGNNAGCATGATGCGGCGCTTGACCTCGGCCCCGAAGCCCTCGGCGCGGGAGCGGGTGTAGACCTCCACGTAGTCGCCGGCGTCGGCTGTGCGATGGCCATAGTGCACGCCATCGTACCGGGCGAGATTGCTGGAGGCCTCGGCCGTCGCCAGGATGTAGTAGCAGGCGATGGCGTAGTCGAAGTGCGGCATGGCGAGCTCGACAATCTCGGCGCCGGCGGCGGCATAGATTTCGATGGCCTGCCGTACGGCCCGGACGACGTCCGGATCGGCCGCTTCATTCAAGGCCGGCACAACGCCGATTCGCAAACCGGTGACCGGCTCATCCAAACCCGTCAGGTAGTCCGGCACCGGTGCGCGGTCCGCCGGGACGCTGGTCGAGTCGCGTGGATCGTGACCGCCCATGACATTCATCAGCCACGCTGCGTCCGTTACGTCCCGCGTGATGGGGCCGATCTGGTCGAGGCTCGATCCATAGGCCACCAGCCCATAGCGGCTGACGCGGCCATAGGTGGGCTTCAATCCGACCACCCCGCAGAAGGACGCCGGCTGGCGGATCGAGCCGCCCGTATCCGAGCCCAAGGCCGCCCAGGCCAGCCCCGCCGCGACCGCCGCCGCCGAGCCGCCGCTGCTGCCCCCCGGCACGCACTGCGAGTCCCACGGGTTGACCGTCTTGCCCAGGCCGGAGTTCTCGGTGCTGGAACCCATGGCGAACTCGTCGAGGTTGGTCTTGCCCACGATGACGGCGTCGGCGGCCTCGAGCTTTTCGACGACGTGGGCATCGTAAGGGCTTACGAAGCCGTCCAGGATCTTCGAGGCACAGGTCGTCGGGGCGAACCGTGTGCACAGGTTGTCCTTGATCGCGATCGGCACGCCCGCCAAGGGTCCGACCGGCTCACCACGGGCCACTTTGTCGTCGATACGCCGGGCGGTTGCCAAGGCGTGATCGCGGCACACGTGCAGGTACGCACCAATGTGCCGATCCAGCTTGTCAATGCGATCAAGGACTGTCTGCGTCGCATCGAGGCTGCGAAGCCGCCCGGCGGCGATCTCCTGCGCCAACTGCCTGGCTGTCAGGTCAAACACGTCCATGAGGTATCCTTGGTTTCCCTATTCCAAGCCACAGAGAACACAGAGGGCACAGAGAATCAGCTATTATTCAGCAACCTGTTGAACTCGCTGTCCATCTCCTGCCATCCAACGTCATAGCCCATTCTAATCTGTCGATTCAGATTGTATGCCAACCTCAAACACGTCTCGCAGGCTTTGTCCACGGCCACACCTTCGGTCTGTGGTGATCCTCCAATATAGGAGGATAGACTCTTTGGGTCTAGGTGTATGGCCGAATGATAAGGTTCGTATAGCAGGAATCGGAACCACGCACCCCATAGGTTCCCAGTCTCCCCCAGATCATCCAATTCCTTACAGAGTTCCCAGAACTTGGGCAGACACTCATTGGCACCATTTTTCCTGCAATCCTCAACTTGATCTTCGACCGTCTTGATCCGTTCGGCAAGCCAGACCGGTGCGTCGGTGTCCCGCAGTCCTTCCTGCAGACGCTTCAGGACCTTGAGCATCTTGGACTGTTCGTCATATATCCAGCGCCCAATTCTCTTTCTCTCCTCGGCGTTTCCCTCGCCGGGTCGTGTCACAGTACACCAAAGAAGCTTGACGGCCAGTTCGGCCATTGTCCTAAGCAGGGCCCGGGCGGGCATTAGGTGATTGGTCTTCAGAAGTAACAGAATGGCTTGACAGTAGTCCCGCGCCGCAAGCAGCGCAGCTTGTGCAACTCCATCGACGACATTATCTTTCTTGAACAAGCCTTCAGTGGCTCGAACCGTATCATCGAACCACTTATTGATCGTACTTTCCACGGCGCCAAGATCCATGCTAACCTACCCGTCAGCCTTGAGTACTGCCTGCCCAGAATACCTCTGTGTTCTCTGTGCCCTCTGTGGCTAACAAAAATACCCTTCACAATGAAACCCGCTTCACACCATCCGTCAGCCGATCGTGAGCAAAGTTGATGATAAGCCCTTGTTTCAACCCTGTCGCTTTCAAGTACGTAATCGTCTGCGAGACAACCACGCCCACGGGTGTCTTTTGCGCCTTGATCTCCACCACGACCTCTTGAGCGACCAGCAGATCGAGCTTATGTCCGCTGATCGGATGGCCCTTGTAAATCAGATCGACGGGCACCTGTCTATCATACGGAATACCCTGCAAGTCGAACTCAAAACACAGGGCTTCTTCGTAGATGGCCTCAAGAAGGCCCGGGCCCAATTCCCGATGGACCTCGATCGCCGCTCCAATAATGCTTTCGGTCAGCGCGTCAGCCATATTCGCACGTTAGTCTGTTTCAAGCCACAGAGAGCACAGAGAACACAG
>NPIE01002773.1_pt1 | contig 71743 bp, 49 predicted proteins | sample 8637661 | NCBI WGS metagenome assembly NPIE01 (sample SAMN07420842, study PRJNA396082) | bioreactor metagenome | isolation source: sample BA12 brine-fed electro-methanogenic bioreactor BA | place: Japan: Kochi | collected 2016-12-09 | reverse complement strand
ACTATTGAGATTGGCATTTTTTGCCTTGGGCGTTTTTGAAGTTGTCTGGGACGTAATGCAGATTGAGAATTGCAAAAGGTGACTATTCTTGAATTTGCCGTTGACTAAAAAGGAGATAACGCTAATTTCCCTGATTGTTATCGGAGTCGTCTCCGGAGGACTGGTGGTTAACATCGCCGGCGCGGATGAAAAGGGTTTGCCGGATTTCGGCCCTAAACCCGAAACCTCGGAATCCGAAATCGAAGACTTCGCGAGAACAGGCGATACCGGCATCGATAAAGCGGACGCTTCCAAGCCCTCGCAAAGGCAAAAACCGGCAAAACCCTCCGGTCGGGTGAATATAAACACCGCCGGAGAGAGCGAATTGACAAGACTTTCCGGAGTCGGCCCGGCCCTTGCAAAACGAATATGCGATGACCGAGCCGCCAACGGTAGCTTCAAAAGCATCGACGACCTGCAGAGGGTCAAAGGAATAGGCCCGGCGACAGTCGAAAAAAATCGAGATGTCATCACGATTGGAAATTGAAAAACAAAAAATAAATCAAGACGGAGGAATACAGTGAACAGCAAATCTGGTATTTCAATCTTAGATGTGGTAATAATCATCCTGATAGTCGGCGTTGTAGCCGCCCTCGTCATTCCGAAAACTCGGATGGAGGAAAAAGAGCAGGCGTTGATTGCATGCAGAGACCAGCAACTCGCCATTTCCGAGGCGATGATGCGGTTCTTCACCACCGCCGGGGACACCTCTCTGCTCACAGTCGTCGAGGAGCCCGCCCCGCCGGACACCACCGAAGAAGGCGAAGAGATTGCCCCCTTGACCGACGAACCGGACACACTTCTTCCCAAGCGTCTTTTCACCGACGACACGACCCTTCTCAGACCCTATCTGGATGAGAACTTCTCTTTCACTTGCCCCCTCGACGGCGACGCATATATCATCATCGCCAGAGACTCTGTTTTCTACTCGATTTCCTGCCCGAACGACGGCCATGGCCAGGTTATCAAGGGTAGAGCCACATGGGAAGAATAAAGGAGGACTAAGGTCGAATTAGGCCTCGACAAACTTCTGAAAGGCTCAAAAGCTTCCAAAACAAAGGCTCCTCCGAAGGAGAAGAAGCCCAAATCCGAAGGTGCGCCTCCGATTTCAGCTCCGGAAGGCGTCCAGCTCGAACCGAAGAGAAAAGCCATCGGCATCTCCATCGACGAAAAGTCCGCTGTCCTTGTGCAGGCGGATTTCTCCAAAAAGGGCGTGGTTATCGAAAAAGCAACGTCCATAGCTATCTCAAACAGACAGATTTTTTGGGGAAGAATCGTCGAAATCGATGATGTTATATCCCATTTTGCCGATTCTCAAAAGAAGCACAAAATCAAGGGCGATATCGCCTCCATCAATCTCCCCATGCAGTTCTGCGACCTCAAGACCTACGATTTTCCAAAAGGCTACATGAAAAAGAGCAGTCTCGACTGGGAAATCGAACAGAATTTCATAGAGGACACCCGCGGATACCGATTCGATCATATCGAGGCCGGCAAGAGCAATAAGGGCGTTTTCGATATTTTGGTCTCCGCCATCGCGGAAGCCGTGGACGAACGTGCCGCGCTTCTTCCCGCCCTCGGTTTCGCCCCCGCCGGCATCGAACCGGATATTCTATGCCTCTATAACGGCATCGCCGCCACTATGGGGAATTTCCCGGCCAAAAGCATGCTTCTAATCGACATCGCATATCCTTACAGTAGTTTCGCCCTGGTTCGGGAAAATATTTTCATGCCCGGCGTGCCCTTGAAAATCAATGAAGACCTTGTTTCCGGCAAGGTGTTCGATGCGATTCCCGAATTCGCTCTCCATGTTGTGAAAGCATTCACGCGCAAATTCGAGCTTATGGGTTTCGACATGGTGAAGAATAAGCCGGAGATGCTCATGATAAGCGGAAACTACGTCGACAACAACGTCGCCGACTACATCGCGGTGGAGTTGGAGATTCCGTTATATAAGAAAAACCCCCTGGATTCGACTCCATTTAAAATGAAGGATAAGAAGACGAATCTCAGCTGGCATCAATATATCAAAGCCCTTGGACTGGCATTGAGGAGCTGATGGCAAAAATTCTCCGAACAAATCTGCTCCCCGAAGAAATCGCCCCCGCAGGGAAACCTTCCTCGGCAAAAGGTGCGAAGCCAAAGGGAAAATCCGCGAAAGGCAAAAAGCTATATTATGCCGTCTTTGGCGCCTTTTTTATGATTGCCGTAGCAATCGGTGCGTATTTGTTTTTGACCAGCTATTTTGAAAGCAAGATGGAAGATGCCGTCGAAGTAATGCAAGTGCCCTTCCGCCCGCCCGACAATATGGTTATGAAAGACGGCCAGCCGGTAAATATGGGCGACGGCTCCGACGAACCGGACAATCAGCCGCAGACTCAACCTGGCCAAACTTCGGGCTCTGGAATTACCGGCGGTCTTAAAGAAGTCCCATGGATAGGGGCATATGAGACTATTCTGGCTGGAATCCCAGAAAGCGAATGCCCCATTTCCGCAATCTCTTCCGGCGCCGAAGGGACACTTTTCATCACCCTTGTGGAGGATTGCGGATTCGGGAAATCTTCCCTGCCCGGCTACTCTTTCGCCGATGTCTCCAAAGTTGAAACATCCAGCGGAAATACTGTATTGGCTAAAATCACCCCCCTCGAAAAAATCGATTTCGATCCCAAACCCGTTCCGCCATACGAACGGGGCGCACTGATTCGAGAAATTGAGGTGCTCGGTAAATCAAAAGGACTGTCGAACATGACTGCATCCGCAGTTGGCCACGAGAATATCGACAATGGAAGCAGATACATCTTCTCGGTTCGCGGCGAAGGCAGTTTTGACAATATTATCTCTCTTACGCAAAGTGTTATGGACCTCGGTTGGATGCTGGAAATCGGCGCTTTGACTGTCGAAAGCATCCAGGGCAAGAACATCAGCGAAGGCTCCTGCCGAATCGGAATCCTATATCGGGCATATGACCTTCCTGTCGAAAAAACCCCGGAACCGGACAAACCCCTGGCTGTCGAGTTATGAAGCAATTCAGAATTATCATACCTATTGTAATGCTAATTGCTTTCGCGTCGGGCATCGTAGCCCAGTCAAGCTCTGACCCTTATATTAATCTGATTTATCCCAAGGTCGATCCAACATACAACTCCCTTCTAATGGACGGTTATCCCGCCAGCGGCGTTGGAAGCTACGCCACCCCGCAAAAGCCCATTCTTCTGAACCCTGCGTCCATGGCCACGGTGCCCCAGACTCAGGTGGCTTTCGACCACCAGAGATTTTTCCTGGGAATTGGCGAAGGGCTTTATTCGAGCAGTTTCGTTTATGCTCATCATTTTCTGAATCGGGGCATAGGCCTGTCATTCGGGCATTTCGGATCGGAAATGATGTCCATGCAGTCCATCGGGCTTCACTACGGCCAAAGGCTCATCCGTGCGGCGAATCCCAGAGCGGAGACCAACCGCGTGGGTCTCTACGGCGGAATTAGCCTTCGTATGCGCCGAAAGGGCTACAACGACTCGAACTTCCGCCTCGCCGACCCGGGCGATCCCCTATTGGCCGGCAATTTGGCGAAAACAGCCTTCTCCGGCGGCTTCGGAATCACATATCAAACCGAGACCTGGCGAGCTTTCGTCATCGGCGACGACATAAATTCCCCTAATATGGCTCTGCAGGAGGGCGTTACTGACAAGCTCCCCATGCAGATACAAGCGGGATGCGAATTTTCGATTCCCCTTTGGGATGTCCGACTTAACCCCGTAATTACATACCATGACGAAACCGGCGATTTCGGAAAGGACATCGACCCTACCCTCACAATCCGCAAAGCCCTACTGGAAAACCAGCTGGACATGAGCCTCTCCGGCGGAAGATGGGCGCTGGGAATGGGAGTCTATTACTTCTTCGGCGAAGAATCCGGCCCGGGTTTCGGATATGAGGTTTCTCTGCCCACCACCGGAATAAACAATCCCTCTCACCGCGTCGCCCTCACATATAGATTCGCGCCGCCGCCGCCCGCATACCCGGATATCGCCGTGGATAGAGTTTTCGCCGAAGGCACACCGATAATCGACGGAGATATCTCGATAAAGGCGGAGATAACAAACGAGGGTGTCCGGTCGGCGTCGAATATTCCAATCAACCTCGTCTCAGACGGCGAAAGCCTCGGTATCATAAGAATAGACAAGCTCGACCCGAAGGAATCCAAGATTGCAGAGTTCAAATGGAACCCCGATGAGTCGGGAAATTACGAATTCGCTATCCGCGCCGACGACGAGGGAGGGAAATACCCCGAATTTCAGAGCACAATTCTGGAACTGGACAAATCCAACAACACCGGAAATTGCTCCGCCGAGATTTTCCCCCTTCCCCGTCCGGTAATCAAAGCCACTCCGCCTAACCTTTTGGTTACTCAACTCATTACCGTCACAGAAGACGAACCGGTGGTGCCTTTAGTTTTTTTCGACCAGGCGGACATCGAGGTAAACCCTCGTTTTGACTCCCTTCTAAGCATAATCGGCAGAAGACTCGCCTCTAATCCCTCGGCGCATATTATGGTAGAGGGCTATTTCGAAGACAGCGAGGCCGCAGACTTTCCAGCCGGCTCGACTTTGGCCGTCAGCCGCGCGGAAAGAGTCGGCAGGAAGATAATCGATGAACATCCCGAACTGATAGACCGCGTCCGAATCTCCGACGACCATGATTACTCCCGAAGCCGCGCCGAAAAGGAAGATTTCGAAGGCACCCGTCTTGGTAAAATCTACACTGCGCAGGAAAATCGGCGCGTCGAGCTTCGCGTTTATGCCCGCCCGCCGCGCAAATGGCTTCTCGAAGGAATGCGTCTCAGCGACATCGACTACGAAACAATTCGCGGCAGACTCGATGACAACGACCTTTTCGAGGTTGTATGCATAGCCCCCACTTTGGATTCCGCCTTTACAATCAAAAGGTCTGTGGCGAACAATCTGGGCCCGCGGTATAAAGAGAGGGTCTTTGCCAGAGAAGCTCCCGGCGAGGAAGTAAAAGTTGCCCTCACCGCCGGAGCTATCCTCTACCGCCCGCGAGCTTTCGAAATTCCATCCAGCGAGCTTCGTGTCGAACCTTGGTTCGACAAAACTAATTTCGAATGCGATCCGGGCACGTCATCCAAAATCCAGTATTCCGCAATCGAGGTCAAAGACGGCCGCAATGGAACAATATGGGAAATCGACGATAACAAGATGATAGAATCCGCCGTGTGGAACTGGAAAGGCCGCGACGGCACAATAATAGCCCCGGAGCGCGTATATCTCGCGGAACTCATTGTCAAAGACGAGTTCGGGCAGACAGCCAGAAGCCTTCCCGAAAGCCTGCGGGTTGTCAAATCCAACCGACATGATTTAGCCGAAAGGCTTATCCTCGTCCAGTTCACTTTCGCCGGAGCTTTCGGAGAACCGGACTACGCCTCAGTCCGAATGGAAAACTTATCGAGAAAAGTCGTTACCCGCATAGCCCAGGATGGTTCCCTTCGTGTTGTAATCGGCGGACATACCGACACCATCGGCGTTTACAGCGGCAATGTCAAACTCTCTAACCGCCGCGCAGAAGAGCAATACAGCACCCTCCGCAAATACATGATGCAACTCCTTGGCCTCGACACCGAAAACAAACTGGACGCCTGGCTCGTGTCTAATAACTCGGTTTTGTCCACGCGCGGCTACGGGCCGTCGAGACCATACACAATTACCCGGGGCAAAGGAACTTCTGCCAGACAGGTAGTCCTCGGCGACAACTCCTTGCCTGAAGGGCGTATCACCAATCGCAGAGTGGAAATCGAGTTCATCCCAATGCGCGAATGATTTCCCTTCCTGTTTTTTTCCTTTGACAAATGCAATTTTACCGCTTATAATCTCGAATTATGCCTTTTTGAGGCATAATTGCGACAAAAAGAAAATATTACCTAATTTAAGGAGGATAAATGCGCGGCGCGCAATTCTGGAGACTAATCATAACTGGAGCACTGCTCATAGTGTCACTCTACTTCCTCTATCCGACCCTTCGGCTCAGCATAATGTCGGACGAGGACAAAATCCAACGGCCTGAAATGGTCGAACAACTCACCGAGAAGGGTATCAAGCTGGGACTCGACCTCCAGGGCGGAATGCACCTTCTTATGGAACCCGATATGGTTGCGATGCTATCCAACAACGCGGCCAAACGCGACGACGCCCTCATGAACGCCCTTCGCGAGGCAGAGAGAATCTCCGATTCCCGAAACGAAGACATAATCGACCTTCTGCCGAGTGTTTTCAAGCGTGAAGGCATCGAAATGACCGAATACTTCCCAACCCTCGGCGGAAGCGAAGCGGACATCATGACTGCAATCAAACGCGAACGCACCACCGCCATCGACGGCGCTCTGGAAGTCGTCCGTAGCAGGGTTGACCAATTCGGTGTCGCCGAACCGATTATTCAGAAAGCGGCAAGCGATAGAATCATCGTCGAACTCCCCGGCGTGCAGGACGCCGAGCGCGCAAGATCCCTTATACAAGAGACAGCTATTCTCGAATTCCAGCTCGTCCGCAGGGATAAAGAGGTATCCAAGTTCGTCGATGACGCCGATAGAATCCTTCGCGACAACCCCCAACTTCTCACAAAGGCCTATCGGGCGGCAAGTGTAGAAACAACCCCTGAAACCGATGAGAAGATGGAAATCGAAGATACCGATGTAGATATCACAACCACCGAGCCTGAAGAAATCGCAGAGGGCGAAAAACCCGCGGAAACCGAAATAGCGGAAACCGCCCCGACAGCAGACACGGAAACAGAGGAAACCCCCGAGACTCCGGCGCCCGAAACAGAAACCGAAACTGCCGAAGCGGAATCCACGGAAGAAACCATGGCCGCATCGGACCTTTTTGGCGAGGGCGGCGAGGATGTAATCACGGATGAAGATTTCCCAACCGAATCACCGGTCGAATCAAGACCCTTCTCCGGCCTGGTCGAAGTCGAAGGCGACGTAATCATGGTTCCCCGCACCGAATATCTGGTAGTTTCAAGACTTATTTCCATGCCCGAGGTCAAAGCCGCTCTGCCGAGAGGCGCCGAGCTTGTTTGGGCCGCAAAAGACGAGATGATTCGAGGAATTCAATACCGCCTCTTATATCTCCTCAATGACCGTGTCGAAATGACCGGCGACAGAGTAGAAAAAGCCAATTTCGGTTTCGGAAGCGGCAATGACCCCAGAAGCGCCGGCAAACCGGTCGTGAATATGAGCTTCGATTCTCAGGGTAGCCGTGTTTTCGCGCAGGTTACCGGATCGAACATAGGCAGAAGACTCGCCATCATCCTAAACGACAGGGTTTATAGCGCTCCGGTTATTCGTAGCAAGATAAGCTCCGACGCCCAGATTTCTAACATTCCGGACCTCGAAGAAGCCAAGATGATAACCATCGTCCTCAAAGCCGGTGCCCTGCCGGTGCCGCTGAATATCAAAAGCGAAAGGACAATCGGCCCGACCCTCGGCGAAGACTCCATCCGCAAAGGTGTCAGAGCTACCGTCTTCGGCCTCATTCTGGTCGTAATATTCATGTTCATATATTACAAAGCCTCCGGTATCATCGCCGACTTCGCTCTGGTTATAAACATCTTCGCGCTGATGGCCGGAATGGCCGCATTCCGCGCGACTCTGACCCTTCCGGGTATCGCGGGGATTATCCTGACAATGGGCATGGCGGTGGACGCCAACGTGCTTATTTTCGAGAGAATCCGCGAGGAGCTCCGTAGCGGCAAAACAGTTCGTGCGGCAATCGATGCTGGCTACTCCCGCGCTTTCAAAACTATCATCGACGCCAACATCACTACCCTCATAACCGCGGCAATCCTCTATAACTTCGGAACAGGCCCCATCAAGGGCTTTGCCGTTACACTGTTCATGGGCATCGTTATCAGTATGATTACAGCAATCATCGTAACGAGAATGATTTTCGAATTTGTAACCTCTCGCCGTCAGGTCGAGAAACTTAGCATATAATCCGTAAGGAGATAGATCATGGAATTCTTGGCCAACATCAACTGGGATTTTCTCGGCAAAAGAAAAAAGGCCTTCATCTTCAGCGGCGTCTTGATTCTCGCAGGGCTAATCGCTCTCATAATCAACGGCGGCCCCCTCTATAACATCGACTTCAAGGGCGGCCAGATTATCGAGATAGGATTCGGAGAGAAAGTGGCTATTGGCGAAATCAGAGCCATCGTCGATGCTATTGGCGTCTCCGATGCCGATATTCAGACTGTCGGGGAAGGTAAAGTAGTCCTTTTCCGAGTTCCCGCAGATATCAAGCTCGAAGACGGCAGAGCCTTTTCGGAAGTGCTCCTCGACGAACTCCGCGCCAAATACGGCACCGACAACGTGGACTTCAGAAGACAGGAAACCGTAGGCCCGAAAGTCTCCGGCGAACTCCGCAATCAGGCGGTTTGGGCTACACTATTCGCCCTATTAGGTATTCTCATATACATCACGATCCGTTTCAAATTCCGTTTCGGAGTAGCCGCTGTGGTGGCTCTATTTCACGATGTTTTCATCACGGTTGGTATCCTCACAATTCTGGGCAGAGAAGTATCTCTTCCGGTCGTAGCCGCTCTCCTAACCATCGTGGGTTATTCGATTAACGACACAATCGTGATTTCGGATAGAATACGAGAGAATATACGCATCCTATACAGAGAGAAATTCGAGGATCTCGTGAACAGGTCCCTCAACCAGACTTTTACCCGGACAATCATCACAAGTCTTACAACTCTCATAGTCCTCCTCTGCATCTTCTTCTTCGGCGGACCTGTAATTCGCGATTTCTCCCTGGCACTTATTATCGGCGCGATTATCGGAACCTACAGCTCGATATTTGTCGTAAGCCCTATCGTTGTAGCATGGGAAAACGCTTCGCCGAAAAAGGTCGGTGGAAAAAGATAGTTATCTAAGAAAAAACCCTCGCAATTCGCGGGGGTTTACATATAATAGCCCGCTGATTTATTTTTCTAAGATCAAAACTGGAGGAAATATGAGTGCCGAATATCAAGCCCTTTCTCCCTCTGCGGAGGTCAAGGGAAACGCAATGCTCGCTATTCTCGATGGCATAATGCATCGGGACCTGGCGGAACAAATTCTGGCCAAACACGGCCTTGCGGATGTCGATCCGGACAAATGGTATCCCGAGCAAAGCTGGCTCGACGCCTTCTCCGAAATTGCGGGCGAATTGGGCGACGCCGCCCTTTATGCCATAGGTAGAGCAATTCCAGCGGTGATGGATATTCCGGAAGGCATGAAGAACGAGACCGAGGCCCTTAAGAACCTCGACAGTGTCTATCAGGCCCACCACAGAGGCAAAGCCGGCGGCTACGCTGTATCGATGCCCGACAAAAATACCGCAAGAATCGAAAGCCACAATCCCCGGCCATGTGCTTACGACATGGGCTTCATCTCGGCCTACATCGAGATGTTCAACGGCGGCAAAAAGGTGCATATCAAGCACGAAGACGACCTCTGTTGCAGAAAACACCGCTACCACGAGTGTGTTTATATCGCTAACTGGTAAAAACTTACGCGAGCTAAACTCTAAACCGCCGGGGAAACTCGGTGGTTTTTTTTGTTCCAGGGAAATGACAAAGTAAGCAATTTTTCCTTTATATTTTATCCCATAATACATATATTAAAATGATATAGTTTTCGCAAACCAAAACAGAGGGGGCAAAATGAGCCGCCGTCAGTTCACTGCTTTCTTCATTCTTCTTATCATCGGACTAATCAACGCCTTCACAATTCCGACAGGGGTTACTTCGGAGATACGTATCCTTCCCGGCACGGAGGAAAATCCCATATTCGAATATTTCGGCACATCCCTCGACGCCGAAATACTCGAAACGGAGGAGGGCGATTTCGTCCGATTAGATTTCAACGACGCTTATTCCAGCGGAGAAATCGGCCATCCGAGTCTTCCGGTCATCCGCAAACTTATTCAGATACCCTTTGGAGCCTCTCCGAGAATCAGTATCGACCAAATCGCGACCGAGATATATAATCTCGAAGATTTTGGCATTTTCGCGCCCATATTCCCCAGACAGGCGCCTGTCCCGAAAATTCGGGATTATCGGCCGGATTTCGACATCAGAAAAGAAGTTTACGAATCCAGCATGCAGGTTTTCGACAGAAGCGTCGAGATTATCGATGTCCAAACCGCCCGGAATTACCGTATCGCCCTTATCGAGATTCGACCGGTGAATTATAATCCCGCTGAAGGAGAAATCGAAGTAATTCAGAGCCTGCGCTTCTCTGTGAAATTCCCCGGCGCCGATTTCGCCGAAACCCGCAGAATCAAAGAGCGCTACTCATCGAAACACTACGATGCCGCTCTCAAACCGCTTATCGAAAACCCCCGTGCATGGGAAACCAGATGGTTGCCCGATGTCAACTCCCTCGGTTTTCTTATTATCACCGGCGGAAGCTACTCATCCAATTTATCCGATTTGATTCACTGGAAAACACGCAAAGGCTATACCGTTAAAACTCGAACGGCGGCGAGCCTCGGCGGAAATACAACCGGAATCCGCAACTGGATTCTCGCCGAATACGACACCGCGGCAGTCGCTCCCACCTTCGTTCTTCTCGTTGGCGATGTCGCCGATGTCCCCCGATTCACCGGCTCAGGCTCCAGTTCGGCTACGGATACTCCCTACGGCAACATGGACGGCTCCGGCTATATCCCGGAACTCTATGTCGGGCGCATTTCCCCTGCATCCTCCGCCCAGCTGGAACACTTCCTCGACCGCATCATCGACTACGAACATTTCGATATCCTCCCCGGCCACGACGACTTTCCGGATAAGGCATGTTTCCTCGCATCCAACGACGGCAGTTTCTGGCATGTCGCCGAAGCCACCCACAGATATGCCGTCCAGACTCATTTCGGCCCCGCCGGTTTCGCCTGCGACACAATCAAGGCAAGAAGCAACCCGAACCATCATATCGAGACGATAAACGCCATCAACGACGGCAGAATGATAGTCAACTACTCCGGCCACGGCGGTTATTACTCATGGGAAGCCCCGGAAATGGACGCTTCCGATGTTGAAGACCTGACGAATATAGGCGAATACCCATTCGTCATTTCAAACGCATGCATAACCGGCACTTACAATCTTACCGAATGTTTCGGAGAGACCTGGATACGACAGTTCGACAAGGGCGCTATAGGATTTGTCGGAGCATCAAACAACAGTTACTGGGACGAAGACGACGAGATGGAACGCCGCATGTATGACGACGCTTTCTGGGACGACTACTATTTCATGTCCGGCATGATGAACAGGGGGCTTTATGCGGTATATCTGGCGTATCCCAGCGATGCCAATTATTATTATGACATCTACAACCTCCTCGGCGACCCCTCCGTTGCCCTCTGGTTTAGAACTCCCGCCCCTTTGAGCGCAGTTCATCCGGCAAATATAGGAGCCGGAGAGAATGTTAATATCAATATCACATCGGGAGGATCCCCCGTCAACGAGGCTCTGGTGTGCATCACCAACGACGGGAATGTCCATTCGACCGCTTACACTAATTCATCGGGAAGCGCCGTTATTCCAACTGCCGGAGCAATCGTCGGCGATACCCTATGGGTAACCGCGACATGCTACAATAAAATCCCATACGAAGGATTTATTCTGGTAGGCGGCTCCGGACCATGGCTCAGCATAAACGGATTGAGCACGGACGATTCCGACGGCGACGACGACGGCAATATTGATATCGTGGAAAATATAGATTTAACGATACCCCTAAGGAACACCGGAACAGAAACCGCAACATCCGTAGTGGGGAGGCTTCGTAGCGAAAACCCCGCAGTTACAATCCTCGACTCGGTGAAGACCTACGGCAACATCCCCGTCGATGGCACGATTGCCAACAGCACGCCATATGAATGCATCTTCGGCCCCTCCATCACCGATGGCGAAATGGTGCAGATGCTCCTAAACGCCACGGACGGCGCCGATTCCACATGGGAACTGGGTTTCCAAATCGAGGTTTTTGCGCCGCTTACCGGCTACTCCGCCCACTCTATAGCGGATCCCGCAGGCGATGGCGACGGCTACCCCGAGCCCGGAGAAAGCATCGAGCTCGAAGTGGATATCGAAAACACTGGCAGGGAAACGGCACGATTCATGATGCTTAATCTCGCCACTTCAGACCCATACGTCACGATAACCTCGGCATCCAGCGGCATAGACTCAATAGTGCCGTCGGGAAATAGAAGATGCAGTGTGCCTTTCGAGATGAACATCGCTCCTGCTTGCCCAACTCCATATATCGCCCAGCTGATAATCTCCGCGGCGGATTATCGCGGACCCACATCGGTGGACACTTTCGGAATAAGTATCGGCCAGGCGGGTTTCACCGACGACTGCGAATCCGGTATCGGCGACTGGAATTCCCTCGCACAGTGGCATATCTCATCGAGGCGCACGGGTTCGCCTTCCAATGCCTGGTATTCGGGCGTGGACGAGGTTTTTATGTATGCCGACGAAATCGACGCCGTTCTCGAGACACCGGAAATTATCGTCCCCGATAATCCTATGCTCTCATTCTGGCACTACTATTTTACCGAATACGATTACGACAGCTGTTTCGTCGAATACTCCACCGATGGCGGTTCGGGCTGGACAAAACTCGGCGGCTACAATGGCCCCTCCGGAGATTGGGAGTTAGCCCTCTTCGACCTCTCCTCCCGATCGGTATCGCCGGGTTCTGCAATCAAATTCCGTTTTACCCAGACTTCGGACACTTACGTCCACGGCGAGGGATGGTTCATCGACGACATCGCCCTCGAGCCTGCTAAAACCGGATACGCCGGTGCTGGCCAGGTAGCACCCTTCGCGGGAAACACCGGCACGGAGTTCACTTTCAAAGTCCGCATCGCGTCGCCGACAAGCCATTCGCCCACAAATGTTCGAGTCTTCATCGACGGTTCCCCGCAGATTATGACTTACAGCGGCGTTGGCGATTTAACTTCCAGCGGAATAATCTTTCAGTATTCGACATATCTGCCCCTCGGTTCCCATAACTACCATTTCGAGTTCAACGCCGGCGGAGAGGCATACAGATACCCCGCCAGCGGTGAAATCGACGGCCCCTTCGTCTCCGCGCCCTTCTATGAATTCGACATTGGCAACTCCAACGGCGGTCTCAGCGCCATCGGCCCTCGCGAGGATTGGCAATACGGCGTCCCGGGATACGGCCCAAGCAGTGTCCCAATCGGCACAAAATGCTGGGCAACGAGACTCAACGGCGAATACAACGACAGCTCCCAATCCCGACTCGCCCTTCCGGAAATCGACCTCACCGATATCGAAGCGCCATATCTATGCTATTACCACTGGTATCGCTTCCAGAGTTCGACTACCCTTTCTTTCCACGACGGCGGAAACATCAAAATTTCCACCGACGGCAACCCGGAAAACGCCTTCATCGTCCATCCGCAATACGGATACGACGGCACTGCCTCCCAGTATAGTCTATATACAAGCTGGGAAACAGTTTACGGCGGCGATGACAATGGCAATTTCTGGCAGTTCGAGGCCATCGACCTCACACCATGGGCGGGCGAAACTATCACGGTCTATTTCGATTTCGGTTCAAGCAGTGTGAATACCGAAGCAGGATGGTATATAAATAACATCTACATCCTCGGGTCAGAAACCGTAGGGGACATTAGCCAAATGTCGGAAAATCTGCCCGAAGAGCTTACGATAAATGCCCATCCGAATCCCTTCAACTCAACCGTCGAGATTTCCATATGGAATCCGACCGACGGCGATTCTCGAATTCAAATATTCGATGTGGGCGGAAGGCTCGTCGAAACGATTCAAGACAAAACCGCAAAGGGCCAAAATACTGTCCGTTGGGACGCAGGCGATAATCCGGCGGGGATTTATTTCGTTCGGTTCACATCGGCGGATAACTCGATTTCGACTCCGATTATCTACCTGAAATAGGGCTTTCAGCCATTGAGATAAATATGTTTCTTAAGAACCCTCGGAAATCGAGGGTTCTTTTTTCCTATATAAATAATAAAAAAACTTGCCAAAGCCCGATGTATCATTTATAATGTATCGATTGCGCGAAGAGTTATAGTTTGGGTCGCTGTTTTTTCGCGCTGTCTAAAAATACGGAGGTCTCGATTGAAATTTCTGCGAATAGTTGGTTACATCGTCGTTGTGGTTATGATATTGGGAGTCGTTGTGTCTTCACGTCCCATTGTCACCCCTTCCGTGCGCCTCGACGACCATTCCGAAAAAGGCTCCCTCCACAAAAAGAATATCTTCAAAGAACTTGCCCCAAAACCAGTGCAGGGAGAACCTATCCCGGTGCCCGAATGGGTGAAGGAAGAGGCCATGCGGCAGGTCAAAGGCACTTCCTACATATCAAGCCTGAAAGCATACTCCGCTTGGAAGTCAAAAAACACATGGAACCCGGATTACGGCACATATGCCGGCAGTAGAAGACCGGGGCCATCCGCTCCCTCAGATTCGGGAGACATCCTGATCGACAACAACTGGAATAACGACGGCAGAGTCAATAACGACGCCACTTATCAGCAATTTCACCCGGCCTCATGCGTGGGAACCGACGGCACAATTTACGTCGCATGGGCGCAGGAAATCAACACCAGCAATTATTGGGTCTATTTCAGCAAATCAACTAACGGCGGAGACAGCTGGGCAGACGCCACCCTCGTCGATGGCTACGGAATCAACAATCACGTCGGAATAGCCTGCTACGGGACTGGAAGCACCGCCGACGTTTACGTTACATATACCTACTGGTATGACCCGGATTACTACGATTACGACGTTTACTGCTCCGTGTCCAACAACGGCGGAAGCTCATGGCCCTACTCTTGGGCTATTCAAGCCACGAGTGGTTTCGAAGATATGGGAACCGTTGTTACCGACGATGCCGGATATGCATATGTAGCATATGTTTACGGATGGACTGATGGCGGCGGATGTGATCCGGACGAGGCTGAATCCGAAATATACATGAAGCGGACTACTGACAGGGGCGCATCCTGGAGCGGAAGCTACGCCCTCACAAACTACGGCGGCCAACACGACGACGTCCTGCCGGCACTCGCCACTTACGGCGGCGGAGCATCATGCCAGCTTCACCTCGCATGGACTCACGATGCCACAACAACCGGCGCGAACTATGATGTCAGATACAAAAAGATTACAAACGCCGGAAGCACCCCCAGCATCCCCTCATCTTACGTTACGATTTCCGCCTACAGCGACAACGAATACGTAATCCCCGGAGGCCTCGATGTCGGGCCGGACGGCGATCCTCATATTGCATATATTTTCGAAACCGGCACCAACGGCTACGGAGATATTAGATACGTCAGAAGCCATAACGGCGGCGTTTCCTTTGGTTCATACGTAACTATTTCCGCCAGAAGCACCGAAGAAGTCGATCCGGTTATCGCAGTGGACGATCAGGACAACCCAATCGTTGTCTGGCGCGACGCCAGATTCGGAAACACCGATATTTTTCTCCGCTACTCCGACGATTGCGGTCTTACATGGAAAACCGAACTCAAAGCAAATCAGGACACCGGCGGCTCCGACCAATACTGGCCTAATATAGGCCTCAAGAGAGACGGCTGGAAGAGATTCATCTCCGTAACATGGTGGGACACCCGCTACGACGCCGGAGATGTGTATTTCAACGGCAACAGCATGACCGGTGTAGCACTGGACGTCGATTATATCCCAAGCGCCCCCCCTTCGCCCCTTCCCGGCTTCCAGTATTATGCCTTCGAACAAGCTCAGGACACCACTTTCGCGGTTGCCGATTCTTACCGTATCTGGTTCGATGACGAATACATCACAATGAACTACATCCTCCTCGACCAGAAATGGTCAGGTTCCGGCTCTACCGAGCGTTGGGCGATTCCAAATCCTGGCGGGTGGACCTTTATATCGCCGTCTTATTATCGGCCGCCGTCCTCCGGAGGAGCTTTCCCATGCTATTATCATCATCAATACAGGGTGATTTTCGACGCTATAAAGGGCAATCCCGCGGCATGCACTCACACTCTGCCAAACATCGAACTTGATTACACGAGCTTCAGCGGCATCGTTACCGATACTATCAATGACGCGGTCGAATGCACAACATGGATAGACCGGAGCACATCCTACAACGCAACCGGCTGGGTCGATTTGTCCCCTATTCAGCGCTGGGCAACCGTCGATCCGGATACTACGGGAATAGTTATCGGAGCGAGAAGAGTCGATATCGATTATTATCACCAATGGTATCCCCTGATTCTCTTCGTCGGTCCGACATCGAGCAACTATACATTTACCACCCAGCACTGGCAGTTCGGCGACCCCCATGTCGAATCCGGCCTCTACGACGATTGGCAACAATGGTCTGACTGCGGCGCACAACTCGAGTTTTCGGACACCACAAACCCCCTTGGCTGGTATGCCATCGACTCGACTCTCTTCCTGACCCTCGAATATTTCTCCTCGACGATTCGCTATTCGAATAATACTTCAGTAACAGTCCGCAACGATTTCGGATTCGGCAACATCAATGTCGATTATTCCACGGTTCCTTCTCCCAGTGTTAATTCATGGGGTCCAAGCTCCGTGCACAATATCGGCGCTATTTCGCCCCAGACCTTTGCGGACACGGTTCGCTACACCTTCGATCACTGGTCGGACGGCGGTGCTATCAGTCACGATATAACCACGCCGGATTACGACATAATCTACACTGCTTTCTTCAACACGGAATACAAGCTCGATATGAATTATTCCGGCTCTACCGGCGGCCATGTCCCCACCCTCACCGGCACCGGCTGGTATTGGGCGGATTCCTTCGCTACGATAACCGCCAGCGAGGGCTGGGACAGCACTACAGGAATACGCTACGGATTCTCCCACTGGGAGAGCGAGCCGCCCGGCGCCTTCTTCGGCGACAGCTCTGCGGCCACAACAACGGTTCTGATGGACAAACATTACACCGTTACGGCGGTTTATTCAGTTCAGTATATGCTCGAAGTTATCTCGGATTACGGCACCCCCGACCCGCCGGTTGGTATCAACTGGGTCGATGTCGGTGTGTATTTCTGCGCAAATGCAGGCAGTCCTGATGTCATCGACCACATGTTCGCCACCGGCTGGACAGGAACCGGCCCCGTGCCGGCTTCCGGAACCGGAGACGTTGCCTGTTTCCACATGACCTCCCCCGGAACGATACGATGGCATTGGGATAATCAGCTAACCCTCGATATCATATCGACTTACGGTATTCCAAGCCCCTCGGTCGGAAGGCATTATTATGATCCCGGCGATTATGTCGAATGCACCGTGCCCACACCCTTCTACCTCACCGGTTCGATGAGGGCGGCATGCGCCGGTTACACCGGAACCTCGGTAATTGGCTCCGGCGCCGGCAACTATGTCGATTTCAACATAACCGCAAACTGCACTCTGACCTGGAACTGGAACCTGCAGTATTCTCTTACTGTGAATAATCCCTCGGGATATGGCTCTCCCGCGCCGCCCACTGGAGTTACATGGCACAACGCAAGTTCCTATGTCATGGCGCGGGTGCTTTCTCCGGATGGTTCCCATGTCTGTATCGGTTTCGATGGTGTTCCGCCGGCCCTGCCGACTCACAGCCCCCAGGACTCCATCGTATTCCCTATGATAGCCCCGACCAGCCTAACCTGGCTTTGGGCACCGGATGACGAGGTAGTCAGCTTCACCGTCCACGACGGCGGTCTCGGCGACGCTTTCCCCTTCGGCACAACTTACTGGTTCCCCGGAAGCGAAATTAGCGCAAGCGTAACCTCCCCATGGCCGGATCCCTTCGACCCGGGTATCGCATGGACAGTGGACGGCTACACCGGAACCGGCTCATGCCCCTCCGGCACCGGCTCTTCGACAGGCTCCTGGTTCATTTTCGTAAATTCGCAAATCACATGGAACTGGGACGAACAATACAGGCTTCTAATCGATTCCGAACCTTCATATTACGGCGCACCTTCGCCGGACACCGGCGCTCATTACTATGATCCCGGAACCTGGGTTACCGGCAATGTCGTTTCCCCGTGGGAAGATTCCATCGTCTGCACGGGATACATCGGCACAGGAAGCGCGCCATCGTCGGGCACCGGAACCAGTTTCGGCTTCAGTCTCGATTCGCCCAGCTCGGTTTCATGGCAATGGGATATATCCGTCGTCGAACTCACTGTCCACAGCGATTACGGCACTCCTAATCCTCCAGTGGGAACCCATGTTTACGCCACCGGTTCCGAGGTTACCCTTGCAGTCAACAAATATCATTACATATCGAGCACCGAAAGATACGAATGCATTGGCTGGACCGGCATCGGCGATGTTCCGCCAAGCGGCACGGATACAACATTGAATATCGTCCTCAACACAAACAGCTTGATATTCTGGCAATGGCAACATCAATACCGCGTGGATATCGACAATCCCGGAGATTACGATACCCCTGTTCCCGCTGAGGGCCAGCATTGGTTCAATGCCGATAGCTGGGTTACATGTTACATCACAACCAATCCTGTCGATACCATGTATTGCGTCGGTTATTTCGGCACCGGCAGTATCGGAAGCGAATACGGCGTGGACGAAGTTACTTTCTTGCTCGACAGCTACTCCACCCTTCAGTGGATTTGGATGGGCATCGGCTCGATAGAGAGCCTGCTGGTTTCCAGCGATCACGGCACGCCTCATCCTCCCGAGGGCTGGGCTTATTATCCCCGCGGAATAATGGCGAACTGCTATATCACAGACTGCACCGAAGAAATCGGTTCCCACGAACGATACCGCTGTATCGGCCACCATGGCACAGGCCCCGCAACCACAGGCCCGGATACTCTTACAAGTTTCAATATGACATCCAGCGGCACTCTCACATGGCTATGGCAACATCAATACACCTTCGAGGTTCAGAATCCCTCCGGCTTCGGATCCCCTGTTCCGCCGGTCGGAAGTTATTGGATGGAAGCCGATCAGCCGGTTGATGCCTACATCACCGTGAACCCCGACGCCGGATGGTATTGCGTCGGCTATGACGGCTGGGGAGTTCTTGGTAGCGGATGGGGAGACTCGGTTCATTTCGACCTAACCGCACCATCGGGTCTTCAGTGGGAATGGATGGAGGCCGTAGATGTCGTAACCCTCGACGTTACAAGCGCCTATGGCCCATGCGATCCGCCGGCCGGAAGAAACTACATTCCGGTGGGAACAAGCCTCGTGGCAACCGCTGGACCCTATTCATATACTGCCGAAAACAACAGACAAACCGCCGTTGGATGGCGCGGCACGAACGATGTCCCCTCGATTGGGGACTCAAACGCCGTTCCGATAACCATGACCGGCGCGAGCACCCTCGAATGGACATGGGAAAACGAAATTCTGCTCGCCCTCAAATATGAAGGTTGCGGAGCCGCTATTCCAGTTCAGACCGGCGAGGGATGGTATTCGGCAGGCACCGATGTCGATATTACAACTTCCACTTCGCTGGAAGACGGCGGAGACCATTACGGGTTTGTCCGCTGGAACCCAAGCGACCCCGGCGCAGTTACCATCGACGACGACACACGCCCCTTCACTTCCCTCAATCTTATTCAGCCATGCACCCTTACCGCAAGATACGGCCCGGCGGTGTTCTGCGTTCTTACAAAATCCCCTGCTCAGGATTTCGGCGGGTTTATCGTCGATGGCGTCCTTTACGACGGCATCCACACTTACGGAGACTGGTGGGCAGTCGGAACCTACCACGACATCGAAGCCACGCTCTCCGACACCGCCGGCGGAGAAAGATACCTTTTCGATTATTGGTCGGACGGCGGCCCTATCGCCCACGAAGTTGGCCCGATAGAAACGGGTCTGAACCTTACGGCCTATTATATGCCTCAATACAAACTGACTCTAATAAAAAATCCTCTCCATTCGGAAGGAAATTTCAGAATAGATGCCGAATCCTACCCCGACTCTTCGCGGGTCGAAGTATGGTTCGCGCCCGGAAGCGCACCAATGGTGGGAGTTAGCGAAATCGACGTGGTCTCGGATAACGAAAGATACGTCTGGAACAACTGGAGCGACGGCGGCGCGCTGGCTCATATCATCGAACCCATGGTCGGCTCCGTTGAATTGATAGCCAATTACGACCACCAATACCGATTCGTCGCGGCTAAACATCCGCCTCAGGAGTTGGGCACAATCACAATCGACGATACCCTCTATGAGTTCGTTTCTTCGATAGAAAAATGGTATTCGCCATCCGCAGACACCCACTATCTATCAGTCTCCCGAATCGACTACAGCGGCGATTCAGCTTACGCCTTCATCAATTTCGACGGCGTCCCTGCGGATACGGCTATGCCAAAGGCTTTCACCGTAAGCACTTCGGATTCTATCACAGCATTCTACGATTGGTTCGCTTACGAACTTGCTTTCGAAATAAGCCCGAACTTCTGGAATATTGGCGGTCTGACTCCCGCCGATTACACCGTTACAATGATCCCGCCGGAGGGGATTACCGCTACCAACACCGGAAATATCCCCCTCGATTTCGGATTCGGAATGACCATGGAGGACACCCTTACCTCATGGACCTGCGGATGTATTCATGGTGTCGATAGGGTAGTCGTTAGGGCAAATATGAACGTCGATCCTTTCCCGCCGATTCTGTTCAATCCGGTAAGGGACTGTATCAAAGAAACTAACACATGGTGCACATCTGAGAACTTCGGCACCCACGGATGGCTTGTTCGTCCGGAAGAAGCCCAAAAAATATGGCTTCAATTACATTCACCGACATACACGAGCGATATTTCGACTCAAACCTTAATAGTTCGAGTAACAGCGAGGATAACGCTTCATTGATAAATATTAATAACAATTTGATAATCATAACAAAAAGAGTATATTAGCTTGAATCACTCTTTGAGACAAAAACCCACATAAAATATCACGGGGGTAGCGATGCGCATCGCCTGGAAAACAATTTCAATTCTTATGTTGATTCTAATGGCCGGCCTGGCTCTTGCTCAGGATTGGGCGGATGACCCATATACTATCAAGATGGCCAACCGCGCGGCGAAAGAATCGGAAAATCCAACCAAAGTCGTGGTAACCGATACCAGTTATCGAAGGCCGCCTTCGATAACAGAAAAGATCATCGACAACGGTTTCGTCCGCCACGAACTTCCGGCACCGAGAAAACTCGACCCGAAAGACGCGCTATATATGCCCGCTCTTTCGCCGACAAAGCTCGATTATAAACCGGTCAGAACAACTCCGGCATCGGCAAGGCCGTCTCACGACGACCCTCCGCCCATCGACCCCGGATCGTCAGAAGAGTTTATGGCTTCCGATGTCCTGGTCAGTATCCCTAACTCGCGTCCACAGCGCCAACCCCACTGTGTGACGGGCGACGACGGCACAATCTACGCTGTTTGGGGAGAGGCCATAAGCGGCGGAGCCAACGCAATCATGTTCTCAAAATCCACCGATGCCGGCCACTCCTGGAGCACCGCCATCGTCGTGGACAATGTCGGAACGAACTACTCCCCCCGCGTAGCGGTCTGGGGAACGGGACCCAGCGCAATCGTCCATGTCGTTTACAACTACGTAGATTGGCATGTCCACGATTACTACGACACCACCGGAAGCTATCTATACACCGATACTACCTTCGAAGGCGACGTATATTACAGCAAGAGCAACAGCGGCGGTTCCACCTTCGGGCACTATCAGGCCATCGCAAACAGCGACATCAACATCCTGTTCATCTCGATTAACTATGACGAAGGCGGCCCCGATATTAATGTCGACGACGCCGGAAATGTCTGTATTACTTATTATGGCCAATCCGACGAAGGACATATGGTCTCCATGGCCATCATGATACTTCTGATTATTCTATACGAAGGGCTTCCACCATTCTGGATCGATTACACGTGGTATGAGGTGGACATGCGAACGTCCATCAACCACGGAGGATCGTTCCAAAGCAAACACCGAATTATGCATGAATGGTTCATGGACAACTCCCTGACCGGCTCGGATGTTCAAGGGACGGGATCATCGGCAACAACTCATTGTATTTACACGGCAACTGGAATCTTATCCCTCGGTTCCGCCACAGGGTATTATAGACGTGTGAACAATCCCTTCTTCAGTCCATCTAACAGTATGGACGAATTCGTATCGAGCGGATATGTCGTCCCCGCTGGACTTCGCGTCGATTCCCTCGGCAATACCCGTGCAGGTATCACTCAGATTTCCGGATGGGGTTACGATGTCCTTTACTCGATGACTACTACAGGCGGCTCTTCCTGGCCGCTTCCGACTCCCGTTGCCGCAAGTTCAGCGGAAGAATGGGAACCCAAACTTCGCCTCGACGACGCTATGAATACCTTCATGGTATGGAACGACGAAAGGCACATCGATACCGATATCTACTGCGTCTGGTCGGAAGACGGCGGGCATACCCTGCGTTCGGATCAGCATCGGGTCAACCAAACTACCTACGGCGACCAGCTTTGGCCGGGCATAGGACTCTTCCTCTCCGACACTACCAGAAGGCTCGATGTCGTATGGTGGGATACCTGGAGCGACCCCGACGGCGACATCTACTACAACGGCGCGAACTGGTGGAGAACCAACTTCAACGTGATGCTCCACGATTCTCTGGCCAACCCCATGGGCGGAACAGTTCATATTCATTACCGCAGTTTCGATGTTAATATTTCCAGACCCATCACGACAGGCTATCACATCATTTACCACGACCCCGGCACACAAATATGCATGAGCAGACTTAGTTCCGGCTCGGACGCCTCCGAACGCTGGATTTATGACGAAATAGACAGCTTCTGCGTAACTCCGTCCGTTCCGGGAACCACCCATGATGTCATCTACTGGAATCAATACTATACAACCTTCACTTCCACCATCGCGAACTCCCCCGCATGCACAATCAGCACCATTCCGTCCTTCCCCTTCACATACGAGTATTTCGAATTCACCGAAGTCGATTTCACCGATTATGTCGGATGGGCGAATGTTCGCGGCGAATACAATTATCCGGCCACCCACCCGACTCCGCCAACAGGCGACTGGCGCTGGTATTGCCCGGAACCCACAGGACTCGTTCTATCCCCGACTGTTTCTCCTAACTACTACTTCCAGTATATGACGAGATTCTCCGATCCCCGCAAATTGAACGAACCGGAATGCACCCACGCAATTCCCCACTTCACCCTTACGGAAAGATACTACGGCGGAGAAAACGTCGGCGGAACAACGCCATACACCGGCTGGACGGACTGCGGAAGCAATTATCAATATGAAAATCCGAAGATCATCTCCGAATCCCAGCGGTGGGAAATAGTTACTGGAGCTTCCGGCGTGGTAGATGGTTTGGGACCCTACGTCCCCGAGGCCTACCACCAATGGAAACCGACTATCAATCTCATCGGCCCCTATCTGCCGGAAAACCCGACATACTGCGAAACCCTCTATGTCGGCGGCGTTCGGACAGGCGTTTCCAACCTATCCGGCGTTTACGAACCCTGGGCGGACTGCGGCTCGCCGCTTTGGATGGGCGAATTCACAACCCTCGGATGGGTCGCCCGTGACCCCAGAGTCTTCGACCCCGTAACCAGCGCTTTCATGGCGAACATCCGCTACGGCAACGTCGTCTCGGTTACCCTTCGCAATGACTTCGGCTACGGCTTCCTGCTTGCCGACGGCGATTCGGTTCTCAGCGGCTACCCGATGGGCTGGGCGCCAACATCCGAACACGAGATATGCGCGATATCTCCGCAGGTTTTCGGTGCAACACAATATGTCTTCGATCACTGGTCAGACCTCGGCGATACCTGCCACACGGTCATTCCGGTAGGCGATACCACATGGACAGCCTATTTCAACAAACAATACTACCTCGAAGTTGATTCAGACCACGGCACCCCGTGGGGCGAAGGCTGGTATGACGAAGGCGACATCGCCAACTTCGGCGTGGAAGGAATAACACCTCCCATCGGCGGAATTCGCTATATCTTCGAAGGCTGGGAAGGTTCCGGAGCAGGATCATACACCGGCCCGGACACTTCTGCCGATGTTACGATGAACAACCCAATCACCGAAACCGCCGAATGGCTGAGACAATACCGCATCGAACTCGACTACACCGGCACCGACGGCCTCGTGCCCACTCAGACCGGCGACGGATGGTATGAGGGCGCGTCCATGCCCACAATCACCACCGATTCGATCATCGGCGACGACGGCCCGGACGACACCCTTCGCTACGTCTTCACCCACTGGGAAAGCACTCCCGAAGGCGCTACATTCGGAAACCCGACTCACGCCAGCACTCCGGTATTCGTGGATAGGCCATATACTTGCACCGCGGTTTACCGCAAACAGTGGTCTTTCTACGTCGAAACCTCCGATACCGGTCTCGGTTCGCCGAACCCGGCCCTCGGAAAACACTGGTTCTTCGAAGGCGACACCGTTCTGGCATATGTTACAAGCCCCGATGGCGGCATGTATTGCACCGGCTACCTCGGCTTCGGAAGCCTTACCGACGGCGACCTCGCTATGGCGAGTTTCGAGATATACAGACCCTCCAGAATCATCTGGCTCTGGGGAGATCAGTTCGAATTCGACGTTACATCCGATCCTTACGAATGGATTATGGGCATGGCGAGTCCGAATCCGCCGGCAGGCCATTATTACTATGTCCCCGGCACGGTCGATACTTTCCACGTCAACGCCGCGACCCCCGACATGGGCGGATCCCGCTACGCATGCACCGGCTGGATTGGCTCCGGCCCGGACGAAGCCGCCGCAGGCGGAGACAGCAACGATGTCATCATCACAATGACATCCAGCGGCGAACTAAGATGGCAGTTCGAGCAGGAACTTCGCTTCGTAGTCGTCTCCGAATATGACGACCCCGATCCGGCGGAAGGCGTCCACTGGTTCCCTGCAGGAACACCACTAACTCCCAGAGTTAACCCGATCGACGGCGAATATAGATGCGTCGGCTACAACCTCGTTATCGGCGGTATGCCGACTACGGGCTGGGGTTACTCCTTCGATATTACCGTCAGCGTCCCATGTAGCCTAAACTGGCTATGGGCACACGAATCCGAAGTCGAAAGTCTTCTGGTTATTTCCGACCACGGGCCCGTTGCGCCTCCTGCCGGCGCCTGGAACTATTTCTGGGCAGGAACCGAATTCACCGCATGGGCTGTGCTTTTCGACCTCTCGGAAACTGATGACGGAGTCAGATACAAGTGCGTCGGATGGGAAGGCACCGGCCCGGTTCCGGCAACGGGAGACTCCACTCAGTGCCCGATCACTATGACATCATCGGGAACCCTCGAATGGATTTGGCAGACTCAATATCTGGTTCATATCGAGTGCGAGCACGATAATCCTCAGTATTCCACTAACGGAATCATCTGGAACGATCTCGACCCGGTGGACGATATATGGGCGGTCGCGGGAATGCCGCTATATCTGAGAGTAAACAACACAGTCGATACTCTCGACGGAGACAGCCTCGTTTACTGCACAAGCTGGCACGGCTTCGGCTCCAGCGTGGAAGGTCTCGACACAATGGAATTGAATTTCAACTTCAATGTCATTGACCCATGCACCATAATATACAACTGGACGAGCATCAGATATCCGCTCTATGTCTATAGCGACCATGGAGATCCGATTCCTTCGGACACCACATGGTGGCTCCCCGGCGCAAGAGTCGATGCTTTCGTTACATCCCCATGGGAACCGGGAACCCCCGACGGCCACCGCTGGATATGCACCGGCTGGACAGGCACCGGAAGCGCGCCAGCCTCCGGAACCGGCGCTATCACCAGTTTCGAGATATACGACACTTCATCCATAACATGGAATTGGCAACACCAATACAGACTGACAATCTTCAGCTGGCCGGATCTTTACGATTCCCCAACGCCGACTGTAGGCGACCATTGGTATAACGCCGGCGATTCCGTTTACGGCTTCGTAACCCATCCGGTTTGGAGCGGTACGGATACAATGTATTGCGTGGGCTTCAACGGTTCCGGCTCCGCGCCTGCCAGAAACCCCCACACCGAGTTCGGATTCCATCTGGATGAACCATCAAATGTCGAATGGCTATGGTATCCCAGAGATACAGTCGCCTTGCTCGATGTCCGTAGCGACCACGGTTCGCCCTGGCCCTACGGTGTTACCGCCTGGCTTCTCGGTTCAGAAGTAGATGCCGATGTCGATTCTTCAGTTATTGTTGGACCTTCCGTTTACGAGTGCGTAGGATGGCGCGGCGCTGGAAGCCCACCATCTTCGGGAGATTCGAACCATGTCGTATTCCCCATATGGGTAGATTCCGACCTGACATGGCTTTGGTCGAACGTCTATGAATTCAGAGTCTCAAACGTGGGCGACTACGGTTCACCGAATCCTCTGCCCGGCACATATATGCATAGTGCAGGCGCATGGGTTTATGGCCAGATGCTGGACAATCCATATTGGACAGGGTCGGACACTATGTATTGCGTGGGTTACAGAGGCTCAGGCAACTTGCCGCCCTCCGATCCGCACACGGAATTCGGGTTCAACATCACAACAAACTCAAGTTGTGATTGGATGTGGACTGACGACGCCGTAACCCTTACCGTTAACACTCCTTACGGCTCACCATGGCCATACGGCACAACTTATTGGATTCCCGGAACCACAGTGCCGTCGGCACATGTTGACAGCGCGGTTGTCGTAGCGCCCGGAGTTAGAGCATACTGCACCGGCTGGACAGGCACAGGCTCCACTCCGCCATCCGGAACCGGAAACACGATTCCCGACTTCTCAATCCTCAATCACAGCACCATAACCTGGGAATGGCAGATGCAGTATGCCTTCGAGGTTACCAATGACGGCCCACCACCGGCTGGTTTCGATACTCCTCAACCCCCCGTGGGAACCCATTGGTATTTCGAGGGCGAAACCGTAGCGGCCTGGATAACCGACAACCCGGCGCCAGCCCCCTACGATTCCATGTATTGTATCGGCATGACCGGCACCGGAAGCGCACCGCCATCCAGCCCTCAGGACTCCATATGGTTCGAAATAACCATGCCCAGCTCCTGCCACTGGAATTGGCTCCACGAAGACTCGGTAGCTCGACTCATCGTGTTCAGCGATTACGGATGGCCACCTATTCCATGGGGTGTTACATACTGGCGCCTAAACTCTATTATCGATGCCTCTGTGATGCCCTGGGAAGAAATCGATTCCGTTACCAGATACTTCTGCACCGGCTTCGATCTAGTCAGCGAATTCGGAGCGATAGACACATCGGACACCTTTAATAGCGTCTATTTCGAGATAACCGAAAACACCGAACTCACATGGAACTGGACTGGTCAATATTACCTGTCCCTGTTCTACGAGGGTTTGACTACAGCTCCAACCCTTACCGGCGAGGGCTGGTATAACGAAAACGACACCGCATTCTACGAGTGCGAAACCCCGGTTCTCGACGGCGGAACATACCACGGATTCGTCCACTGGCATGTCGAACCGGAGTCCGATACGTCAATGTCCGGAGATACCCTCCTCTTCCACAACTGGCAGATAATGGATATGTCCTACGAGGCCACGGCCTATTACGCTCCCGCTGTCTTCGCATCTATCCTGAAAGATCCGGAAGAGAACGATAAGGGGTGGATAAAAGTAGATATGATAGAACACGACTCCACGGCCATCTACTCCACATGGTGGGGACGCGGAAGCTATCATATCATCGAAGTTCCGGACCTGGATTCCACTGCATCCGGCGAAAGATATCGCTTCGACCATTGGTCAGACGGCGGAACCCGTGAACATTGGGTAGGCCCAATCGACACGGATACCACATTCACCGCCTATTATGACGGCCAGCTCATGTGCCCGGTAGTAAAGAGCCCGCGCCATAGCTGGGGCTTCATCTACGCCGATGGCGACACTATCTGGGACGAAGCGGCTCATATCTTCTGGTGGACACCCGGACCGCCCCACGAGATAGGCGTTTCGGAGATAGATTCCAGCACTGTCGAGGCCGAAGACACAATCCGATACTTCTTCCGTGAATGGTCGGACGGCGGCGATATCTTCCATTGGACGGATTCAATCATTACTCCGACAAACTTCATCGCTTACTACGATTCCAGAATGAAGGTCCAAATCCTTAAAGAGCCGGCACACGAATACGGCCTAATCTTCTACGAATCGGACACAATCCACCGCGAAAGCGATGTCAAGTTCTGGGCGGATTCCGGCGCTACTCCAACTATCGGCGTTACCGAGTTCAATATCGCCGATCACCCCGGCTGGACAAACGACTCCGTATGGACATTCCAGAACTGGAGCGACGGCGGTGCTATCATACACGAACTTCCGCCTCTGGAAGCCCCCGGAGTTTACACGGCACATTACCTTGCCGCAATAGCGGTGATGGACTTCTCCATTACTCCAACAGTCTGGGATATTCCGGATACCCTGCCGCCTATGCACACGGAGACAATGGATCCGGGCGATGTTATCAGACTAACGAATCTCGGCAATGTCCCAATCGACCTCGGATTCCGAATTACGGAACCTGGCCCATGGACACCGGGCTTCTACCCGAATATCGATATGTTCGTGCTGAGACTGCACATCAACGACGAGCTGACACCCCCTGCATCATTCAGCCTTGTCAACGACTACGTCAAGATGGACTTGCAGTGGGCAACCAACGGCCTCTACGGCAAATTCGGAACGAGCGGAAGCAATATCCTGCCTCCGCCCTATTCAAGCCCTGAAAACACCGAGAATCTGTGGATGCAGTTTGTGTCGCCGACTCACTGCACAAGCGGAGAATCATATGAAACTAGGACAGAAATAATCATGCAGTGCATGATCAGATATTACATGCCCTAATCTCCTTTTTCAGAGGATTCCAACCCAAACTCCCCTCCTTACGTAAGGGGGGGAGTTTTTTAAAAAAAAGAAATGAAATCCCTCAAAAAAATAGGTCTATCATTACGAACTTTCAGCGGTTTTGCCCTGATGGCCGCAATCCCATGGGGGCATGTCTCGGGCTATGTCGCCATGGTCCTCGGGATTTTCACCCTCCCCTTTCCCATAGAACACAAACGAACACCCCGCCCTAAAAAAATTTTGATACCTCTTTTTGCCGTCTTCTTCCTGTGGGGATTAGCTCTCAGTCTTTTCGTAGCGGACAACCAGCCGGAATCTCTCGCCGCTCTTTTCACCTATTTTGCCCACTGGGCGTTGCCTTTTATTCTGGGATATTCTATCGCCAGCAAATATAATCTTCGAATCATCTATGTTTGGTTAGGATCTCTTCTCATCCTCGGCACTGTTTCCCTGATGGCTTACCTGAGCCTTTTCCACGCGCCAAACTTCAGCAGTGAGGGCCTGCTTAAAGGCTTACATACCCACATCCAATTCGGAACCATTCTCCTCATCGCCCTTCATCTCATTCTCGGTATGTTTTTAACTCCCAAAGTCGATTCAAATAAGACCTATATTTTCGGAATTGTGGGGGTGATATTTGCCTTCATGATTTTCCTTACCGGTAGTCGTGGCGTTTGGCTGGCTGGAGCCGTATCCATAACCGGCGCATTAATTCACTCGGCCATTACTCGACGGCGAAGACGCATTTCACTGCTTTTCCTTATATTAATAGTTGTCTGTGGAGTCGTCGCAGTCGCAATTTTCCCCCAGGTGCGATATAGAATTAACCGCACCGGCACCGACGACCCAAGTTACATCTACCGAAAAAATATGGCGATCATGGCCACGGAAATTATTTCCGACCATCCGATTACCGGCATCGGCCCGGGAGGCGTCCCTTACGCGAAAGAATATTACGACCTGATGGAAGCGCGCAACCTGCCCGTCGAAACCGGTTATCTCGTGAAAAAGCATCTTCACGACTTATATCTTCACATAACCGCTGAATTCGGAATTCCCGGCCTAATCATGCTTCTCGGAATCTTCGGAACTCTCCTCTGGATAGCTATAAGCGCCATCCGCTCCGCAAAGGGTCTTGAAAAGGGTCTATCATACGGTTTTCTCTGGGCGATTGTCGCCGTCGGCGTCGGCGAAATTCTCGATTGCCTTCTGAGAGGCCCTCCGGTGGCCATCGAGTTCTTCTTCATCTCTGGCCTTATCGCCGGAATCCTCGCCGACAGCGGAAATGCCGTAGATTCCGCCAAATTGGCCAATAAAACTATCAATAAAGAATCCGTATTATCGAACGGGGTATAAATGCCTTTTTACAAATTGAAATCCTTCGACCATCCCGGGTTCGAACATGCGCTGATTATCCCCAAAACAGCTCCTCAAGAGACGATCGTCCTCGATGACTTTCAAAATTCCCTGCCATCTGCTCCCTTATTCATGAAGCAAGTTCACGGCGGAACTGTGCATCTGGTTTCAAAAAAAGACCGTAACCCCTTTCCAAGCGGTTCTTTCGGAGACGGCATCATTACGGACATTCCTCGAAAACCCATAATGGTTTTCACCGCGGATTGTATTCCGCTGATAATCGCATCGGCAGAACCTCGTTTCATAGGTGTCATCCACGCCAGTTGGCGAAGCACGGTGGTGGGAATAATCGAAAATACTTTGCGGTTGCTTAAGGAAGAATACGAGTCCTCGGCGACTAACCTCCTTTGCGCAATGGGCCCCAGCATCCTCGGAGACGATTACGAAGTCGGCCCGGAGGTAGCATGGCGTTTCCCGAACAGCATTCGCGAAAAGTCCGGCGGCAAATATCTCCTCGACCTTCCCGCCGAGGTAACTTCAAGACTTGCCCACCTCGGCGTCCCCATCGAAAACATCTCTCCCCCTCCCCTTTCGACCTTCCGTGAAAAATGGCTCCCCTCTTATCGCAGAGACGGCGACGCCGCAGAACGTATCGAAACGGTAGTTTGGCTCGAATAGATTTTCCCTTGCCTAAATGCTTTTTTCATCGTAATTTACGATGTTGAACCATCCCGAAAGGAGCATTATGCGTAGATTTATTCTCCTCGGACTTCTGGCCGCATTTTCATTAATGGCTGTAAGTTCGAGCATAGACCGAGTCGTCGTTTTTCCGGACAGAGCCACTGTCGTGCGGAAGGCGAGCATTACAATTACAGCAGGTGGCGAACACGAGTTCGAAATCGACGGCATCCCCTCGTCGGCTGAGCCATCGACTGTGCGCCTTTCCGGATCCGGCACCGGCGGCTTGGTTTTCGGAGCCGTCCAGATGACCAAAAACTACGAACCACCCGACAGCGGCAGGTTAGCTGAAATCGAAGAACGCCTCAAAGTCATCGAAGACGAACTCACCGCCCTGGTCCAACGTCGCCAAGCTCTCGAAATCCAGCGCACATATCTGAGCAACATCGGCGATATATCCGCAGGTTCGGCAACGTTCGAAATCCGCTCTGGAAGCGTGAATGCACAGGGGTATAAGCAGACCTTCGACTTCCTCGAAACGGAGCTCTCCGGCCTTGCCGACAGACAGGTCGCCCTCGCCAAACTCGAACGGGAACTCAAGGAAGAACGCGCGCGACTTCAGCGCGAACGGCAGAACCTCGGTTACGGCCAGGACAAAGGCTACATCGCAAGTTTCACAATAAAGAGCTCTTCCGCGGGCAAAGCTGACGTCGAGCTTTCATACAACGTTCGAAACGCCGGCTGGACGCCATCCTACGACGCCCGCGCGGACTCGGAAACCGGCAAAGTCGAACTGACTTACTACGGCCAGGTCAAACAACGCACCGGCGAGGACTGGAAGCGCGTGCAAGTTACATTATCGACCTCCCGCCCAGCCCTTGGCGCAAAGGCACCGGAACTCGATCCGTGGTATTTAAACGTTTATGAACCAATAACATACAGCCGATCCGCGAAAACTGCCGGCGCGGCACCGCCATCGCCCATGTCCTATGCAAAAGAAGAAGTGATGATGGCCGACATGGCCTTCCAACCGGAACCGGAAGAAATCGCATATTCATCAGCAGAAGCTGTTACCAGCGGCGGCGGAAGCGTGAACTTCGAAATTCCCGGTAGGGTGGATATCCCCGCCGACAACAGCCTAAAAAAGCTCAGCGTGGGAATCTTCGAATTCGATATGAAAGAATCCTACGTCGCCGTGCCGAAAATCTCCGAGTTCGCGTATCTGCGCGCCAAATTCACCAATGACAGCGATTTTCCCCTTCTCGCGGGGACGGTATCGATATTTCAAGGACAGAATTATGTAGGCGAATCGCGGACTAATTTCGTCGCGCCCGGGGAAGAGATGGAATTATCCATGGGCGTGGTGGAGGCGATAAAGGTCGAACGCATTATCCTGAAAGACTTTGCGGCGAAAGGCGGACTTTTCGGCTCCAAACGAAAACGCGCTTACGGCTACCAAACCGAAATCGCAAATAATCTCGGCAGAAGTATTAATATTGAGGTTTTCGAGCAGATTCCCGTGTCGAGAGACAGCAGGATTTCCATCGAGGATATGGAGTTTGTGCCGGAACTCAAAGACGAGCCCAGCAGAGGAATCTTCAGCTGGAAACTGGAAGTGCCCTCGAAACACAAACAGAACGCAATCCTGCGGTTCATGGTGGTTTACCCCAAGGACATCGAGGTTACCGGCCTGTAGCTACCCTTTGCGAATAGTCTTGTCGGCGATTTTTTCGGCGATGTTCATCATCCCGGCGGCGGTTTCGCTGTCGGGATGAGCTTTTACGTAGGGCGTTCCGGCATCCGAAGCCTCCATAACAGCAGGCTCGATGGGTAAAGCTCCAAGAAAATCGACATCCAGATTCCCAGCCGCAGATTTTCCGCCGCCGCGCTTGAAAATGTCCGTCCGTTCGCCGCAACTGGGGCAAACGAAGCCGCTCATGTTCTCGACAATCCCCAGAACCGGTATCTTCAGCATTCGGGAGAAACTCACCGTCCGACGCGCATCCGAAAGGGCAACGTCCTGCGGTGTAGTTACGATTACCGCACCGTCCATCTCCGGCAAACGCTGGATAATACTCAATGGCTCATCACCGGTGCCGGGGGGCGAATCGATGACGAGAAAATCCAGATCGTCCCAATCGACTTCGCTGAGGAATTGGTCGATGGCATTGGCCTTCATCGGCCCGCGCCAGACCACTGGGGTGTCGCCTGGCGGAAGAAGATTCGCCATGGTGATAATGCGGACATCGTCCTTGATAATAGGCTGAATCATATTATTCGGGCCGCCCATTATCTGCATATTCTCGATTCCCGCCATCTTGCCGACGCTGGGGCCGTGGATGTCGATATCGAGCAAACCGGCGCGGTATCCGAGCTTCGCCAGTCCATACGCCAAATTCACCGCTACCGTGGATTTCCCTACTCCCCCTTTGCCGGAAAGGACGATAATCTTATGTTTGATTCGGTTCATAGTCTTCCGAATCGCGAACTGGGTCTCTATCATCTTCTTCTGAGCATCGGGAGGATTTTGACTTGAACAGCTTTCTGCCATGGTAATCTCCAGGTTAAACGTTTGGCTAACAAGTTAATATATCCTAATTTTATTCGAATTCAATATTTTTCTTTGTCAATTGGTCTGAAGCAAGAAGATTGCTATGTCAAGACAAAAAAGCGGGTGAAGATGTCTCCGCCCGCTTTGGATGGCATTATTTGCGCTATTTGCGCCGATTATTATTTAATCAGCGTTATCTTGCGCGAGAACTGCGAACCATTGGAATCGGTCGCGCGCAGGAAATATGTGCCGCTGGGGACTATCCAGCCGTTGTCGGCGTATCCGTCCCATACGAAATGATGCCTTCCGTCCTTGAGTTCCTTGTCCAGAACCCGGCTGACAGTCCTTCCGAGGACATCGACGACATCCACCGTGAAATGTCCCGGCTCGTAAACATCGAACCAGAAACCGGTCGCGGCATTGAACGGGTTCGGGAAGTTGCGCCCCAGACGGAAAGTCTCCGGCATCGTAACACCGTTGAAATCGACCTCGGGAATACCAGTATCGATGAAGATAGAATCGGGAATTTCGACGTAATAAAAATAACTCATCGAAGGCTCAAGAAAACCAGAACCGGGATAACTATCGCGAATAAATGAGATATGGATTCTGTCATCAGCTTTCTCGGCGATTGTTACACTACGCTCACTCCAACACATTCCTGTATCGCAATTAGGTGTATATGTGTTTGAAATGTTCAGCGGGTCCGTCCAATCAGTGCTTCCGGCTGAGAGCTTACTGCAGAAGATTTCCGCGTTCTCATATCCTTCGGTATTTCTATCCAGCATAACGGGCCCGGTAGCCCACAGAAGCTCCGAGTAAAACTGTTCCCAACAGACAAAGATATCACCATCGTCATCTAAAGCAATCTGCGGACCGATTGAATTGCCTGTGGCGGCTAAACCAGAATAAGAATTGCAGTAAAAAACAGTAGGGTCGATAGCGACTGTATCCAATCCTGCCATGCCTTCTTTCCAATGATAAATAATCGACCGACACAAAACGGATACAGAACATGCTCCGGCACAGTCGTATTCCCAGCCTTCGATTGGGCTTATAAGCAAGCCTTCCCAGACAAGATGGACATCTCCCGCGTTATCTATAGTAACATTGACATCGATCGGACGTGAATACACAGGTCGATAGATTTCGCTTGTATCCGGCGGTGTTGTCGTGGTATCAATTTCGTATCCAATAACCATCGAATCCGGATAGTCCGAGTAAATATGAACCCCTGGTTTGCTGACAGTATCCACCGGAGACCAGAATCCGCCCATATCCGTGCTTGTCCTCAGGGCAATATATGCGGCGTCATAGGGGGAATCTTCACAATAACAGCTGTCCGCTTCCGTTTCCGCATCGATATCAACCCAGGCAATAGCCACTTTCGAGGAGCTACTATCAGACCATGCCGCGATATCGCATGTTACTCCCATCTGGTCTAAAGCCAACATCAACGGCGGCTCGAACACTGTTTCCGTGTAACCTCCCCAGTCGGGAGAAATATGTCCGCGATAATAGATTACGCTATTGTCCAAAGCCGTATCAAATCCTGCTGACGAAACGATGAATACAGTTGTATCGATTTGAGCTATCTTCGGCCATATCGGGTAGATATCGTATCCGCTAGGAGTCCATGGGGACGGCAGTTCCGTTGGAGATATGAACCCGCATCGCATCGCTCCCATGGTGGCGTAAAATGTGCCGTCATAAGCGATATTTGTTCTGTAAATTGGCGATGAATGCCGGTCATGATATGTAACCGTTGGCACCAGGTGTTCGTCATCAATGGAAATGTTACAGTAACCAGCATAGCTTCTAGAATCAACTCTAACCCCCGTCGAATCGGAACACTCAAATCCCGTCCCGCCGGGTGCCATGTAGTTGTAAAAAATACTCCGGGTAGTGAATGCTTCGTCAATCGCGTTCATCCACGTAACGTGAATCCCGCCCTCACGATCGACAGCAATGTTTTTTCCTTTAGTGGTATTGTGCTGAATAGCCCAGTATGTCTTTCCTGCGCGATAAATCGGATAATTGTGGAAAGGGGGGTAATCGGGTGCAGTGGTTATGTCAACAGGAGAAAAACTTCCGGCAAAATCAGTCTGTTCCGAAGGTTGCGCAAAGCCTTTAATCGGCTCCTGTCTTTTTTGCTCGTTGCCTTCTGCAATTAAGACAGTAACTAAGGCAAGAAAAAACAATACAAACAGAGCATTCCTCTTTTTCATAATCATCTCCCTTTTTAGGCTTCTCAATATTATTATAATGATATTCTACTTCCAATCAAGCTCAAAAAAAGCGGGCGAAGATGTCTCCGCCCGCTTTGAATGCATTATTTGCGCTATTTGCGCCGATTATTATTTAATCAGCGTTATCTTGCGCGAGAACTGCGAACCATTGGAATCGGTGGCGCGCAGGAAATATGTGCCGCTGGGGACAATCCAGCCGTTGTCGGCGTATCCGTCCCAGACGAAATGATGTCTTCCGTCCTTGAGTTCCTTGTCCAGAACCCGGCTGACCGTCCTTCCGAGGACATCTACGACATCCACTGTGAAATGTCCCGGCTCGTAAACATCGAACCAGAAACCGGTCGCGGCATTGAACGGATTCGGGAAGTTACGTCCCAGACGGAAAGTCTCCGGCATCGTAACACCGTTGAAATCCACCTCGGGAACGTTATCCGGATCGAAAACCGTCAGGGGAACACCGAAGTAGTAAACATCGCTCAAAGTTGTTGCCGTTCCTGTTCCCAGAAGGTCGCTGAAACCCGAATATGTGTCGCGAATGAAACTCATGTGAAGTTTGTCGTCCGTAACCCTCTCGGCGAGAGTCATCTCGATTTCGCTCCAGCATTCGCCTGCAACACATCCTGTCGTGTAGGTATTCGAAATGTTGATGGCGTCGCCCCATTCGGTGCTTCCCGACGGCAACATACTGCAGAATATCTCGGAGTTCTCCCAGCCCTCGTCGCTCATGTCATAGAAGAAGAGAGTATCGCTGTCTTCGAAGTCCCAGAGAAGTTCCCCGTAGAGCTGTTCCCAGCATACATATACATCGCCGTCTTCGCTTATCGAAATCTGCGGCTCGATGGAGTTGCCAAGATAAGTCATCCGGCTGTATGCATTGCAGTAGCCGACAGGGTCTATAAACACAGTATCGAGGCTGGTCATACCTTCGGACCAATGATAAATAATCGTCCTGCACCAAACGGAGGTCGAGCACGAACCGAAGCAGGTCGATTCCCAATCTTCGGCGGGGCTGATGAGCGCGCCCTCCCAAACGAGGTGAACCTTGCCGTCGGGGCCGAAAGATACATTCACATCCAGAGGACGGGAATAAACCGGACGATATACATCGGTGGTCTCGGGCGGCGTAACCATGGTGTCCACTTCGTAGCCGAGATAAATCGTATCCGGATAATCCGAATAGATATGAACTCCGGCTTCAGTAACAGCCTCGATAGGCGACCATGTTTCGCCTAAATCCTCGCTGACGCGGAGGGCTATATAAGCGGGGTCGAGAAGATTCGCCCACATGGTTTCGTCGTCGCAGAAACAGGTGTCTTCGAGAGTTGTTTGATCGACACCCACCCACGCGGCGGCAACCCGTGAATCAGAACCGTCTGTCCAGGCGGCGATGTCGCATGTAATCCCATTCTGGTCGTCGTCCAAAGCTACCGCAGGCTCGAAAGTCGCCTCGGTAAAACCACCCCAGTCAGGGGAAATGAAGCCGCGATAATAAACGACGCTCTGACCGTAGTATGTCCCGCCAATAACCGTATCTGCAGTCGATGGCGTTGAAACCATGAATATTACCGTGTCCAGCTGAGCAATTTTGGGCCAGATAGCCTGAAGGTCAAGTCCATCTGGCGCCCAGGGCATGGGAATCTCCGCCGGCGAAATAAACCCGCAACGGGAAGCCCCCATAGTAGCGTAAAAAGTGCCGTCGTATGAGATGTTAGTGCCGTAAGAAGGCGAGGCGCCTCTGTCGTGGTATGCTACCGTCGGAACAAGGTTTTCATCATCGACGGAAATATTGCAGTAGCCAGCATACGTCCGGTTATCGACTCGGACTCCGGTCGAGTCGGCACATTCAAAGGCTGTGCCTTCGGGTGCGAGATAGTTGTAAAAAATCCTCCGGTTACTGAACGTCTCGTCCAACGCGTTCATCCACGCCACATGAACTCCGCCCTCGGGATCGACAGCGATATTACGGCCCTTGGTAATATTATGTTGCATGTCATAATATGTTACACCGGCACGATATATAGGATATCCGTGAAATGGCGGAAAATCCGGTGCAGCTGTGTCCATGGGAGCAAATGACATCGGCGTATCATAATCGATAGCCCTCTGATAAGGATTCGGAGACGGCGGCGGCAGTTCCCGATTCCTCACATCCGACTGGCCGACTCCGGTCATGGCGAAAATCACCAGACAGAGTAAACAGCAGAATAAACCTTTTTTCAAGTCTTCCTCCTTGTGAAAATTTATCTCTTCTTCATTTCTTTCATATTACTACAATAAGGATAATCAATATTCAGGTCAAGCTCTGGAACAAAAAAAGGAGCGAGTTCGATGAACCCGCTCCCGTAAAACCCATTAATGGGCGATGCTACTTCATCAGAGTGATCTTGCGAGTGAACTCGTTGCCATCCGCATCGGAAGCTCTGAGGAAATACACTCCGCTCGGGACGACCCAGCCGTTGTCAGACTTGCCTTCCCAAACGAAACGATGTCTGCCCTCGCCAAGCTCTTTGTTGGCAAGGCGGCTTACGATTCTGCCGTTAACATCGATAACGTCGATGGCGAAACGTCCCGGTTCATAAACATCGAACCAGAAAGTTGTAGCGGCATTAAATGGATTCGGATAGTTGGAACCCAAACGGAAGTTCGCCGGCATATTAGAAGGCTGGAAAACCTCTTCATCGATAGACGATGCAATCTGAGTGCCCGCATACATTGCTGTTACAGTTTCATCGGTAGGCAAAGCAAGATATTTCACCCTCGCGAGACTCGAAGTTCCCTCTTCATAGGGGAATAATCCGGCGTCGGTGTCGAGAATAAAGGTAAGATGAACGAAATCATCGACTCTCTCGGCCACTGTAACCTCGATCTCACTCATACACTCACCCGCGGGACATCCTGTAGAATAAGTGTTCGTGATAAGCAGAGGATCCGACCATTCGCCTTCCATGGGATCATAACATGCGCCCCAAATCTCGGAATTCTGGAATCCGGTCTCGGAAACGTCGAGGTAGAAAGTATCATCTTCACCAACCCACATGTATTCGGAAGCCATCTGTTCCCAGAAAACGAAGATAACCCCGTCTTCACTTATAGCAACCTGAGGCTCATAGCTGTAACCGATATGTGTAATTCCAGCTTCGTCCGGGCACCCGGCGCCGCGCCAGATCGGGTCGAATAACACTGTGTCTATTTCGTCGCGGTCATCATCCCAATGATAAATTATCGACTGGCAATAAGCGCCCACGGAACAAGAAGCCTCACAGCTGAATTCCCATCCCTCATGGGCGGTGAGAATCGCTCCAGTCCATACTGCATGAAGCACTCCATCCGGACTGTAACTGACGTTCACATCGATAGGCCTCGAATAAACTGGACGGTAAACTTCAACCGTCTCGGGAGGCGTGAACATAGTGTCGAGATACCAACCGAGATAGAGAGTGTCCGGATAGTCGCTGTAAATATGAAGTCCCGGCTGAGTAACCAGCTCGCGGTCGCTCCATGTCGCGCCCATGTCGGTCGAGCGCCGAAGCATTAAAGCGGCGGCATCGAAAATAGTAGTATAGAAGTTGGCTTCTTCGCAATAACAAGTGTCGTTCGAAACACTCGTATCGTGGCGGACATAAGCCATCGTAACTTCGGGACCGTCGGCATAGGCTGTAATATCGCAGGTGATACCAATCTGGTCATCTTCGATTTCAACCGGCGGTTCGAAAGTCGCCTCGGTGAATCCGCCCCATGCCGGGGAAATCCACCCGCGGTAATAAATTACGCTCTGGCCAAGATAAGTTCCGCCAATAGTCGTATCACTGGTCGAAGGTGTAGAAACCATGAAGATGGTCGTGTCGATCTGAGCGATTTTCGGCCAGATTGCCGCAAGAGGAATACCCTCGAATTCCCAGGGCGCAGGCATTTCCGCTGGTGAAATGAAACCACAGCGGGAAGCTCCCATGGTGGCATAGTATGTTCCGTCATAAGAAACATTGGTAATGTAGTCCGGCGATGCACCCCGGTCATGATAGGTTACAGTAGGCACTGTAGAGCCGTCGTCGAGGGAGATGTTCGAGTAACCGGCGTAAGTCCTATTGTCCACACGGACACCGGTGGAATCGGAACACTCGAAATTGTCAGATTCAGCCGATTTGTAGTTGTAGTAAACTCTGCGGTTACTGAAACCCTCATCCAGAGCATTCATCCATGTGATATGAACTCCGCCTTCGGTATCTACGGCGATGTTCCTGCCCTTTGTGGTGTTGTGTTGCATATCGTAATACGTAACACCGACCGCGTGAAGCGGAAGCCCGTGGTAAGCTGGGAACGGGGGTGTGGTGTCTATCTCCATCGGCGCAAACGAATGCGAGTAATCGATGGGACGTTCCGGCATAAACGGGTTAGAATAGACCGGATAACCGTCTCCCATTCTGGCGTCATCAGCGACAGCCGAAATCGAGAGAACGATTAGTAAGATAAGGCTTGTGAAAAATAATTTCCGCATCCTTACTTCCTCCTTGTTGTTAGTTAAATTAAACTCATTTTTAATATCAAAGCAATAATCGTTTTAATATATATTATGAACTACTCTATCTCAAGGGAAATTTTGCCATCTTCAGCTAATTTTTCCAAAATATCGATTTTTTCACGCCCTGGCATGAAACTCGAATCTGTTTCGACCGATCGGCTGAACCGCGCGTATGCTTCGGGAAAATTCCCCCCACGGGCATATATCAGGCCGAGATTGTAGTGGATTTCCGGACTTCCTTTGCCCAATTCTATAGCGCGCAGAAGGGCTTTCTCAGCCTCGCTATCCGAGTTCATCTGCGTAAGGAGGCCGCCGTAACTGGCCCAGGCATCGGCGTGGTTGGGAATTAGATGCAATGCCTTCTCAAAAGATTCCAAAGCTAGAGAAAATTCGCCGCGCATAGCCTCCGCAAGACCGAGATTGTAGAAGGCATATCCGCGAATCACCGAATCGGGAGATGCGCCGGCGCCCTCCGCCGAGTAAACATCCGAAAGCTCATAATCCGCCATAGCAGATGGTTCGCGCTCGGACGACGCCCCGCGGAAATAAACCACAGCAGAATCGACTCGGCCAATGCTCAAACACGCCGTCCCTGCTACTAACTTTAACCTTAGATTGAGGGAATCCAGCTCCAAACCCCGCCTCGCAACCGAAAGTGCTGAATCAGCATATCCAAGTTCCACAAGGCTCTGAGCAAGATTTATCCTCGCCTGAGAATTTATCGGGTCGGCCTCCACCGCCTCGGCACCAAAATTAATAGCATCGGCGGTATCCTTCTCCAAACGCCCTATCACGCCCAGATTTGTGTTCGCCATCGATACTTCGCCGCCCTTTGCTATTTCTTCGGCAAAAAACTCCTTCGCCCTCGAATAATCCCCCCTTTCAAAAGCGACTATCCCCCGATTTAAACTAGCACGGTCGATGGCCGGAGAAATTTCCAGCGCTTTCGTATAAGCCGAATCCGCCATTTCAACTCGTCCGGCGCGCAGATGAAGATTTCCCAGAGCAAAATAACTCTCCGCCTCGCCTCTGGGCGACAGTCGAGTATTATCACCTACGGCAAAAGCCGCAACCACAATAATTCCCAGGCCGATGGAAAGTCCGAGCCCTCGGAAATCCCGTTGCGCAATGCTGTCATAAACACCAAACACTCCCGCCGACGCCATCGGCACAATAGCTGTAAGCAGAGGTAGTCTAAAACGGGCGTTCACGAAGAAAATCACGACCGTTGCGCCGTATAAAACTCCCCACAGCAATAGAACCCCCGCCTTCCGCCGACGCAGAACCACAGGCAACCCGGCGGCGGACAACACAACATAAAGCCCCCACGCAAAGGGCGACCGAAGTGGCGGCGAATACCGCTTGAAAAACTCAGGGCTTCCATTGTTGCCATGCTCCACCGGGGAGATGAGATGGGCGGTTTTTATGCCGATAATTCTTATTTGCCCGCCCAAATTCTCTTTCGCAAAATCGAGGGTCTTGCGGAAATAAAAATCGCTCATATCACTGGATGTCATCTTCTCGCCGGTATCGAATTCCGCGCTTTTCCACGCCTCACGCACCGTCCAGGTGCCGCCGTGGCCGGGAAGCACAGGAGTAATGCCGTCCGTTTCCGGATTATTGCCCAGATACAGGTTCAAACCGCCCTGCGTGGCTACCAGCGAAGGTTCTCCTCGTGCGATATTATGAACGAAAACCGGCAAAATTGGAAGGGCTATACCGACAATTGCCAGAATAGCAACGCGTATCCACCGCTTTTTCCATCTCGACACTGCCCATAGAAGTAAAAATGGAAAGACCGCCAGAATATTAGGCCGCGTTATCGCGAAAACCCCCGCAAAAAGGCCGAAGAGGAAAAAATCCCGCCCCTTTCCATTTTCCGCTGAATCGACAAGGAAAATCATCGCCAGAGTCGACAATGGTATAAGCATCCAATCCAGCAGAAGACGAGACTCAAAAAGGGCTGGCATTGGCGATAGTGCCATGAAAAGCCCGGCCAGAAATCCTATCCGCCGGTCGTCGAATATTTTTCCGGCGAGAATCGCCACGAGAACACATCCGCCAACGCCTATTCCGCTCTGAATAAGCCGTATCGCCCACGGATTTGTCCCGAATACGGCATAGACCCCGCCGAGAAAATAGGCGTAAAAAGGCGCGCGGAAAAAAGCCGTCGGAAAAAGCAGGTTCCCATCGGCAATCTGTCCCGCCCAGATGTGGTGGTAAATCTCATCGAGGGAGGGAAGGCTGAACCATGGCGTCTTCGACCAGAAAAAGAGATGTGCCCCGCGAAACAGAGCCGCCGCCAGAGCGATTATCCACAAATCCAACCGCCCCGGTTTCGCCCTCGAAATTCTGTTTTTCGTATCGTCCATAATGACAATATAATAAAAAAGGCCGGGATTGCCCCGGCCTTTTTTCTGAGATGAAGAACATCCTATTTGATGAGGACCATCCTCTTGGTGATGTCTTTTTCTTCCGTGTTCAGCCTGTAGAAATAAACTCCGGAGGGCAAATCCCTGCCGTTGTCGTCTCTACCTGCCCATGTTACCCGATGGATTCCCGCACGCATTCTGCTGTCGGTAAGGGTCGTAACCCTTTCGCCAAGCAGGTTGTAAACGGAAAGCTCCACTTTCGCCTCCTGAGGAAGCTCGAAAGTGATAGCGGTCGCCGGGTTGAAGGGGTTCGGGTAGTTGTCGTGAAGGGCAACTTCCTTCGGCAGTCTGTTGTCATCGGAATCGATTCCGTGGGTTCCGCTGACCATCGCACGAATCATCAGGTCGATGGCGTTATACGGCGCGCCCGAACCTTCGCGAAGGAAGATTGTGTCCGGGCCGAGAACCGCGAATCCCCAACGTTCCAACGGGCTGGTAACGTCGATGCCGACCACCGGCATCTGGCTGTCAACAGCCGTGCCGACGAAGATGAAGAAGATTGAATCCGGAATGGAAATTCCTTCTGAAGAAAGATCGACTGTGACCCAGGATCCATCATCGTCGGAGCTTACGGTATGATCGCCGGTGTAAAGAACGGGTGCTCCGTTGGGAATACCCGCGAAATGTCCCATAACCGTAATCTTTGCCAGACCGCTATAATTGGTGAAGAACTTGGCTTCGGTGAGTTCGGCGTCGGAAATATCATCGCCCACGACGAACCTGTTTCCAAGGGCATCCCCAACATCCGGGCCGCCGCCGAGGAAACCATCGATGGTAACTCCGGTAGTAACATCCGAAGCCACGTCGTTCACGCCGTCGTCCCAACCGAGTTCCATAGTGCCGAAATCCGGAACGGTGAATGTAACTTCGATAGTATCGTTGCCGGTATCCAAATCGGTTCCCAGAGATGTCCATGCGGTAATTGTATAATCTCCCGGTTCCAAATCCAGAACTTCCTTGTAAACCGTTGCGCGTTCGCCGCCTTCGATACTGGGGCGCGGCCAGAAAGTCTCGTCGGTGGTCGAGCCGTCGGGGTATTCGATTGTTCCGTTCACCTGAATCATAGTCTCGAAACTCATGCCCTGATTTTCGAGAACAACCGTGAATCTCCCGCGCTCACCAGCGGTGAGGGGGCCTGCGGCGATATCAACCGGAGCGATATCATGCAGAAGCGCGTAATAACCCTCGATACAAATATTATCTACATAAAGATGTTGAGAAGTATCGGGAATACCGTCCGCTCTGCTCATAATCATGATGCGGACATCATGACCGGCGAAATCGCGGAGAGAATTCGTCATTGCGCCGAAAAGAGCGCCGTCGTCGAAAGTCCGCCATGTTTCGTCGATAAGACCTTCGCGGTAGTAATTATACATTATCTGTATCGTCGTGTCCGCAGTCGAATCGATGATCATGATTGTGAAATAGTCGTCCAGATTGTTATCGTCGTCCGGGTCGAAAGTCGTGTATTCACATTTGACATCCAAATACAGCTTGCCCGCAAAAGTATCCGGGATGAAAATCATCGGGGATATCATAGTAGCGTAAGATTCGCTGTATGCCCTGGTCATCATGCTGTAAGTTCCACTGGAAGCCGTCTCGTCGGTGACTTCCCATGTCTGAAGCTCAGCGCCTTGAGAGACGGTGAAGTCGCCTGTCTCATCTGTGGCATAATAGAGGGTATCGACATCGTCAGTTACAACGATATTGTCGATAATCCAACCGAACATATCGGGATCGTAGCTGTCGTCGGAATGGGTCGGGCCGGTGCAGAACATCATGTCCGAAGCGAACACGAAACGGATGATAACATCGGAGCCGGCGTAATCTTCGAGATCGAAAATTGGGGTCTCCGGTGTCGTTTCGCCTCTCGATCCGGTCCACGCGGGATAATTGTTGCCCAAACCAGTGAAACCGAAGCCCCAAAGGCTGGCGCAGTCATATGCCAGAGCCGGAGCAGTAGCCTCGATTGGCTCCCAGGTCGCTCCGCCGTCATCGGAAATCCAAACCGCGGCGCCATCCCAGCCGTCATAAGTATATGGATATCCAGTCGGATCCCCGCCCGATGGCTCGCAGTTCAGCTTCTGCTCGAAAGTCAGAAGAAGGTCGCCAGATGGTGTCCCGGGCAGAGATATCTCCGCCAGATCCATATACTGGAGCCATCCGTCGTTGTAGCCGTCATATCCGGTGCCGCCCACATCCATTGTGCCGCACCAGAAACTCATTCCATCGATGGAATTAAATGTGTCGGCATGCCAATAAGTCAAAGTATCGCCATACCAGTAGAGATCGCCTACCTCCCAATCTACCGTTCCTTCGAATCCCTCGAAGAAAATGGTGTCGGTCTGCGCAAAAGCGGAACCGATTAAGAGCATAGCGATTAGGGCAAACATAGCCTTTCTCATCGAACCTCCTTAGTATCGTTTGTTATAAAATTCGTTCATATCCATTAATAATAAAGAAATGATATGGGAAATGTCAAGGCGCAAAAACTTTTATTCCACAAAAAGTCATTTGCCATTGTGGCAATCGAATGAAGACAAATGGAGTTCTGTCGATTTTTCAGACCGAATAGATAACTATGGATTAGAAAGTGAACTCTTCTTTCTTATTGAATACCATTGACTTATACATCACAAACTCTGTTTGGCATTTCGTTTGCAAACTCCATGGGGATGAGATTATGAAGAACGAAAAGAAAATATTAATAGCAGAAGATGACATAGCCGCCGCCGATACCCTCAAAGAGTATCTGCAGTTTCACGGCTTCTCTTGCGATGTCGAAAACAGCGGCAAAGAGGTTCCATCGAGGATAACCCCGGAGACCGGAATCGTCATTCTCGACATAAACCTCGCCGACGGTCCTACCGGACTCCAGCTTCTGTCCGACATCAAAAAATCGAATCCGGACATTCAAACTCTGATTGTTACCGGCGAAAGTATTCCGGAAAACAGATTGCAAAGCCTGCGCCTCGGCGCGGATTTTTTCTTCGCCAAACCCATAGACCTGGCTCTTCTGCTGGCGCATCTCAATAAATCTATGAAAACCAAAATGGCATAATCATGATATCCATCGAAAAATACATAAGGACCATCCTCTCGATACTCATCGCGATAATCGTGTTTCTGGTTACTTCAGCAACTGCGCAGACAGCCCCGGTTATGCCCTCCGACCCATACTCTTTCCCCGATATCGTCGAGAAGGCTCTCCCGACCATCGTCACGGTCTATTCCGAACAGACAATCCGCGTTCAATACCAGGACCCAGGTTTCTTCGGATGGGACGACGATTTCTTCCGTCGATTCTTCGGCATGCCGGATCCCGCCCCCCGAAACAGAGAGCCACAATACCGCGAATACCGCAGACAGGGCCTCGGAAGCGGCGTAGTAGTTACCGAAGACGGCTATATCCTCACGAACAACCACGTAATAGCTCAAGCCGACGAAATCAAAGTCAAAATCAGCGGTGACGACGTCGAATACATAGCCGAAGTAGTGGGCACCGACGAAAAAAGCGACCTCGCCGTCCTAAAAATAGAGCCGGAAGTAGCTCTCAAATCCGCCAAACTCGGCGATTCCAATGAAATACGTATCGGCGAGTGGGTGTTGGCCATAGGCCATCCTTTCGAACTCGACCACACGGTTACCGCCGGAATTATCTCCGCCAAAGGCCGCAACCGTATGGGAATAACCGACTACGAAGACTTCATCCAAACCGACGCCGCGATAAACCCGGGCAACTCGGGCGGCGCGCTAATAAACCTTCGGGGCGAAGTTATCGGGATAAATACCGCCATAGCTTCCAGAACAGGTGTTTACAGCGGTATAGGTTTCGCGATTCCAGTCAACATGGCTCGAATAATAATGGACCAGCTTATTGACCGAGGTTATGTCTCCCGAGGCTACATCGGCGTGGGAATTCAGGATATAACTCCCGATTTAGCCATAGCCTTCGATCTGGACGAACCTTCAGGCGTCCTCGTTACCCGCGTCATGCCAGATTCTCCCGGCGACAAGGCTGGACTGCTCTCCGGAGACATAATCCTCTCTCTCGACGGCGAACACCTCGCCACCGGATCCGATTTGCGTAACAGAGTCGCCGAAAAACAGCCCGGCTCCAAAATATCATTGCGTATTATCCGCGACGGCAAAGAGAAGGACATCGATGTCACCCTAACCGAACTTCCCGGCACGGAAAAAATCGCCGAAGAGATCGAAGAAACACTGCCCCAGGCGGACATCGGGCTCGAACTCTCGGTTGCCGAGGAGTCCTCAGCAAGAGAATACGGCTTCCAAGAAGGCCTATTTATAGATGATGTCGAACCCGGTTCCCAGGCAGACAAAGCCGGCATTATCCCCGGCGATATCCTCTTCGAAGTCGATAGAAATCCGGTTGGAACTGTAGCCGAATACGAACGGCAACTCGCCAAAATTTATGGCAAGAAACCTGTTTTACTTTTAATAGGCCGCGGAGGCGGGATGTTGTATCTCGTCATCAAACCGGAAGAATAGAGTTCTTTTACATGTCTTTACCGCGTGGATAGCTTCTTCGCTCCTCCTTTCGGTTGTCCGCGTGTATTCGAGGCGTTTTTTGGGAAGGTTCCCCCCCCTCCTCCTTTCCTCTAAACGCCTCCATAAAATGGGACGGCCCGACGGGTTTAGAAACAAGTGGATCGCAAAGGCGGCGGATGCGGTTGCTTTGTCTATATCCATCGTCGGGTCTCCCAATGTTTTTGTTAGAGATGTTCTTGACTATCAAAGTGGAAAAACAAAACGATAAAATGGGAGTTCATTAAGGTGATGATCATCATGATAATTGGGATTCTTTGCGCTCTGCCCCTAAGTGCGCAGATGGACACCCTTACTGAACAAGGGAAGTCCATTCCCGAATGGGGGGATATACAGATTATGGGCGAGGTTTCCGCGGATTCCATCCCCCAGAACGACACCCTCACTTTTACAGTTCGGCTGATAATGACCGGCAACCCGGACGACTATGCAATCTCCGACCCCGGCAACCCGCCCGTCGCCAATCTCAAACTTCTTGGAACAGCTCAGGCTAACCGCACAGAATCAGGCGACGACGGCGTAAAGCTTATCAAAGAATACAAATACACCTTCCTGCCGTCATCCATAGGCATGGCCTACATCAACCCCTTCAGAGTTCAATATATCTATGTCCCAAACGGAGTAAGTCGAAACATCTCCACCGGCAGAATGGAAATCAAGGTTACCGACCCGGTTTTCCCGAAAGAGCCGATGAAAGCATGGCCCTTTATTATAATAGGAATAGTCCTCGTTTGCGTCGCAGTTTTCTTCCTGTATTGGAGAAGCAGATCAAAAGCTAATCTGCGCGACGCCGAAGAAATCAGTCGCACTCCGGAGGAAGCCGCCCGAGATTCCATCCGCGAAGCCAAAAAAATCGGAAACGACAACCCGGAAAATCTCATAAGCGCCCTCGCGCGAATATTCACAATATATGTAACCGACCGCTACGGTATCGACGCCCGCTCCCTCTCCGACGACCAGCTTGTCGAAGCCCTCGAAATGAAGGGCGTGCCAGCACCGGTTCTGAAGAACGTCGCCCAATCCCTCGACCGAGCCGACAAAGTCCGGTTCGCCGCGATGAACGCCAACGCAGGAGACGCCGACATGGTCGAGCTTGGAATAGAATCCCTAATCGCCCACGGCGAAAAAATAATTCGCATCGAAAACGAAAACCGAAAAGAAGTTAAATAATCTCGTTCTAATCGGGAGGATACAGATGAATGACGAAATCCAAAAACTGAACGAGCGAATCGAAAAAGAATCTCGATTCATCGACGATATCCGAAGGGAAATGTCCAGAGTCATAGTCGGGCAGAAATACCTTATAGACAGGCTATTGCTCGGGCTTCTCGGGAATGGCCATGTTCTGCTCGAAGGTGTCCCCGGACTGGCAAAAACCCTGTCGGTAAGCACCCTCGCCCAAACAATGGATGCCGATTTTCAAAGAATCCAGTTCACACCGGACCTGTTACCGGCAGACCTCGTGGGAACCCTTATCTTCAACCAGAAGGACAACACCTTCTGCACGAAAAAAGGCCCCATCTTCGCAAACATCATTCTCGCGGACGAAATTAACCGCGCCCCGGCAAAAGTCCAGTCCGCCCTGTTGGAATCCATGCAGGAGCGTCAGGTAACAATCGGCGAAGTTACCTTCCCCCTGCCCGAACCCTTCCTGGTAATGGCCACCCAGAACCCCATCGAACAACAGGGAACTTACCCCCTGCCGGAAGCTCAGGTCGATAGGTTCATGCTCAAAGCCATCGTAACATACCCGAAAAAAGAGGAAGAACGCCAGATAATGAAGCTCCACGGCAAAGCCGGCAAACCCTTCGCCGAAAAAGTCGTAACACCCGACGCAATTATCCGCGCCCGCGAAGTCGTTCGCGAAATCTACATCGACGAAAAAATCGAAACATATATCCTCGACCTCGTTTTCGCGTCCAGAAATCCCCAGCAGTATGGTCTCGGGGATTTAGGCGAGCTGATTCAATACGGCGCAAGCCCCCGTGCTACCCTCTTCCTGCGTATCTGCGCTCAAGCGCACGCATTCCTGAACCACAGAGGCTACGTTACTCCGGAAGACGTCCGATCCATCGCCATGGATGTTCTCCGCCACCGCGTTATAGTTACATACGAAGCCGAAGCAGAAGAAATCGCACCGGAGGATATTGTCCGCAAAATTCTCGGCGCCGTCGAAGTGCCCTAAAACAAAGAGCGAAACTGTAGCCGAATGCCCAAAAATCAAGACATAATTCCCCTTTCGACACCGGAACTCGATCCAAGTTCATGGAGCGTCGAACATTTCGCTTCCCCGGAAAGCAAGATGGACGTCAGCACCCAGCGGACGCCCACAATTATACAGGTCTATGTCTTCGTAGCAGTCTCCGTGATTTTCGGGGATATTTTCCTTCAGCATCTAATCCCTCGGGAACATGTCCAATGGGCAATTCTTATCTCTTCAACCGCCGCGATAGTCCTCGTCGCCTTCGGTTTGCACATTGTCAATAGAGCCACAAAACAGGCTCAGTATCTGAAAGAAATGCTCAACATCGACAGAACAACCGGGCTTTATAGCTCTGTTTTCCTGATGGAGGAACTCGACCGTATTGTCAACGGAGAAGCAAAAAACATGGTCCTCCTATTCCTCGATGTGGACGATCTCAAAAGCTATAACGACACCTACGGCCACCGCGCCGGCGACAAACTCATCCACGACGCCGCGGAAGCCCTCGCAGAAGGAATTATGGGGCAAGGCGTAGGCTTCCGCTACGGCGGCGACGAATTCGTGGCAATCCTCGAAGATGTTGCCGCCGATGGCGCAATTCGAGCCGCAAAAAGGGTTCAGAAGCTCTTCGAACAGAGAAGAATTTCAGCATCCATCGGACTATACCCATGGCACCGAGGAATGACGGTGGACGAACTTCTCTCCGCCGCGGACAAAGCCATGTATGCCGCAAAAAAATCCGGCAAAGGAAGAATCTACCTGGGCGATATCGACACCAGCTATATATCCGATACAGCTCAGGACGAAATAATTTAGGAGAAAAATGAAACTGTATATGCTCGCAATCACAATCCTAATGTTAACAGCTTCGGCGCTCTTTTCCGCCGAGGATGTTACCGAAGAAACGCCATCGAGGCTCGCGCCGGCGGTGGGCATATCAAGCTCGCCCCTCTCGGTCGGCTACAAACTTACCATAGCAGACCACTACGGAATCGATTTCCTCGCCCATATACCCGTAATCGAAACTCAAAAAGTCGAAGATGGCGAGGAACTTTCCGGCCTGCGCATAGGCGGACTTGTGGGCTACAGCTTCCCTATGCGCCTCGAAGAAAACATCGGCTTCTTCATGCGCCCCCAGTTCGATTTCAACTACCTGATGCAGAGCGGCGAAAGCTCCGGCGGAACTGATTTGTCGCGAAATGTGCTCACTATCCGCCCGGGGGTATTCGCCGGAATCGAGGTCTTCCTCGAAGAAATAGGCATTCCCGATGTCAATGTCCAGATGGGAATCACCGCCGGCTCGGAGTTCATGTCAGAGAATCTCGACTACGGAGGCGCGGAGGTCAAAACTACATCCTTCAACGGCCCCTTCATCGACAAAGGCTATTTCGGAGCTACTCTGGGAATATGGTGGTTCTTCTAAAAGATAATATTAAATTGCAACCCATACGATTCTATCATGATACCTAAGGAGATAATACGAAAGATTAGACTTCTCGATATTCGAACCAAGAGGCTGGTGAACGATATCTTCTCCGGCGAATATCATTCCGTATTCAAAGGCAGGGGCATGGAGTTCTCCGAAGTGCGCGAATACACCGTCGGCGACGACATCCGCAACATCGACTGGAACGTTACCGCCCGCACGGGAATCCCCCATGTCAAAGTATTCGAGGAGGAACGCGAGCTTACTGTCATGCTAATGGTAGATGTCTCCAGCTCCGGCGAATTCGGCACCGCCACCCAGATGAAAAGGGACATCGCCCTGGAAATCTGCGCCCTGCTGGCATTCTCCGCAATCGAAAACAACGACCTCGTCGGCCTCATTATGTTCACCGACAAAATCGAAAAAGTGGTAATGCCGAAAAAAGGCAGAATGCACGTCCTGCGCCTCCTTCGCGAACTCCTCTATTTCGAGCCGGAAGATACCCAAACCGACCTTGCCCTGCCCCTGGATTATCTCAACAGAATCACGAAACGCAAGGCAATCGTCTTCATGGTGAGCGACTTCATGGGCGCCGGCTACGAAAAACCCATGACCGTCTCCGCCCGCAAACATGACCTCGTGCCAATCGTAATCACCGACCCGAGGGAAGAGGACATGCCCAACATCGGCCTCGTGGAATTCGAAGACGCCGAAACCGGCCAGACAATCATGGTCGATACCGCCGACAATTCCCTGCGCGAGGCCTTCGGAATCAACGTCTCGAAGGCACAGCTTCAGCGGGAAAAGGTTTTCAAACGCATCGGCCTCGACCATATCGACATCCGCCTCGACAAACCATACATCGACGAACTGACGGCATTCTTCCGCAAACGCGCCGCAAGATATTGACGGAGGTGAATCATGGCTGACACCAAGTTATACAAAATCGCAATAATCGCCCTTTTGATATGCCTTCTGGCTACAAGCGCCGGACTGGTCTATTTCTCCCGCAACGGCAGTCCGAAACCGCCCTATGAGACCGCGAAAGCCCACGCCGTAACCCTTGTCAACAACGAACTTTACGAGCAGGCATACGACCAGCTCGACTACATCGTTAGCAATTACAGGCTCGGCAAGGACCAGGCCGGCTCCATCCTCCACCAGATGGGGGAAATCGCCGCCAAACATCTACGCAATCCACGGCTGGCCCTTTCCGCATATTATAAGTTAAAAGATTATTATCCCGACCACCCCCTTGCCGATCAGATTGAACGGGATATAATCGAACAGTTGGATAAAACCGGCAAACGCAGTCAGGCTCAGCGTCTTCTGGAGAAATCCGTCACCCTCGGCCAGCCCGCAAGCGAAGTCGAGCCGTCCAAAATCGTGGCGAAAATAGGCGACAGAGCAATCAGTATCGAAGAAATAGAGGAAGCCATATCCCAGCTTCCCCCCGAACTCGCCGGACAGTTTTCCGGCAAACAGGCGAAGATTCAGTTCGCGCGCTCTTATGTCGGCCAGCAGTTGATGTTCGAAGCCGCTCTGCGTGAAGGCTACGACAATCGTCCGGAGGTTATCGACCGCATGGAAACCGCCCGGAAAGATGTTCTCGCAAACGAGTACTTCCAAGATAACGTGGCAAACCGAGTGGATATAAGCCCCACGGACATCGAAATTTACTACGAACAGCACAAATCCCAATTCGGGAATGCACCTCTCGATGAAGTCCGCGGCCAGGTCGCCGAAGCCGCGCGTCTCGAAAAAATGGGACGGCTTCAGGGAAAGCTCCTCGAGGACCTCCTCGAAGCCCAGGACGTTCAATTCTACCCGGAAAACATGTAACCTGTTATGAAGCTCAAAGTTATAATACTATTTCTCCTTACGGCGATTTGTCTTTCAGCCCAGACCGCCAGCATCGAAACCCATGCTGAGCCTACAACCATTACCATCGGCGATATAATCGAGTATCGCGTGGTAATCACCCATTCCCCCGACATCGAAGTCGCCTGGCCCGGAGCGGGAGCGGAACTCGGCCAGTTCCAAATCACAGACTACAAACTCGGCGACGAAAGCGACACCGAAGAGGGCCTTAAGCGCCGGGAAATTATATACTACATAAGCACTTACGACACCGGCGAATGGACGATTCCCCCAACCGCGATAGCATACACCGTCGATGACAGTGTCCATTTCCTCCGCACCGAACCGATACAGATTACGGTAAAATCCCTGCTCTCCGAGGAGGACTGGGCGCGAATCCGCTCCTTCACCGAAACAGATACCCAATACGCCGGCATGGAGAAGCAAATCGCCGCCGGTAAAGCCCTGCAGATGGCCAAGGAAGAGCTTCTACGCGACATAACTGATGTCAAACGCATTCCCCGCGACCCAAAATTCTGGATAGGCCTGGGCGTAGTCGCCCTTATTCTGGCCGGTTTGATAATCGGGTTCATATATTGGCGCAAAAATCGCGGCCGGGCGGGCGGTATCTTCAGCCTCTCCGCGCCGAAAATCCCACCCCATGAGGCCGCTCTCGCCGAATTCGCCGCTCTGCTGGCATCCCAGCTCATCGCAAAGGGCGATTTCAAGGCATTTTACAGCGAGCTATCGGAAATCCTTCGAGAATACATCGAAAAACGAATCGGAGTGCAGGCTCTCGAACTATCTACCTTCGAGACAATTCAAAACCTCGAAGAATCGGGATTCCCTCTCGATGACGACCAAATAAAAAGCATCCGCGAAATCCTTAACCGGTGCGACCTCGTGAAATTCGCGAAGTTAATCCCTCCGGATGATTGGCATCTCGAAACTGTCGAAATGGCCAAAACTTTCGTCGAGGAAACCAAACCGGAAGAGCCTAAACCCGAAGAGGAACCCCCCGAAGAAAAACAAGATGACGACATACAGAATAATTCGGAAACTCAGCAGACAGAATCTCAGACGGACGACGAGGAGCGCGAATCATGATTGCCGGCTGGATAAATAGTTTCGCTGACGCTATATTAGGCCCATTTTTCGGCGGCACCGTCGAAATCGCCTCCCCGTGGTGGCTTCTGCTGATTCCCCTCGCTATAGCTTTGTTCATCTGGCGGCGCAAACGGCGCGGAAGCTCCATGCGATATTCCAACGTCAACCTCGTTCGAAGCGGGAAGAAATCCGCCAAAGCCGCTCTATACATAGGCCTGGCGTGGCTGGAACTAGTGGCCTTGCTCTCCCTTTCCATCGCGGCTTCGAGACCAAGGTCAGGTTCCATACAAGAAATCGCTTACGCAGAAGGCGTGGATATAGTCCTCGTCCTCGACATCTCCGGCTCGATGCAGGCTCTCGATTTCAAACCAAAAAACCGCCTGGAAGCCGCAAAACGCGTAGCCGCCGAGTTCATTCAAGGCCGCGCTGACGATACCTCCTCCAACGACAGAATCGGCCTGGTGGTTTTCGCCGCCAAAGCCTTTACCCAATGTCCCCTGACCCTCGACTACGGCGTCCTCCTCGAATTCCTCGACGGCGTCCATATCGGCCAGATAGAGGACGGCACAGCTATAGGAACAGCCATAGCCACCGGCCTCAACCGCCTGCGCAATTCCGAGGCGGAATCCAAAGTGATGATCCTCCTCACCGACGGCGTCAATAACCGGGGCGAGGTCGATCCTATCACCGCCGCGCGCGCCGCAAAAGCTATAGGAGTTCGAACATACACCATCGGCGCCGGAATCGAAGGCCACGCCCTCTACCCCGTGGATGACCCCCTGTTCGGGCGCAGGCACGTTCGAATGCCGGTCGAAATCGACGAAAGGACTCTGCGCACAGTGGCCGATATTACAGGCGGACAATACTTCCGTGCCACCGACACAGAAGGCCTCAGGAAAATTTTCGACGAAATCAACCAGCTCGAAAAAACCAAAGTCGAAGTGCGTCAGTTCACCCGCCACCGCGAACTTTTCCCGACCTTCATCTGGCTGGGGCTCCTGCTACTTCTGGCGGACATTTTACTGAAAAACACGATATTCAGAAAGATACCCTGATGAGCGCTGAGATGGACATAAAGACCTTCTACGACAACCCCCTCAAGAAAAGGGGCCGCGAGGCCGAACACGACGCCGAGGATGCCGCCCATTTCGATGCCGAAGCGTTGCGTTTCCTGAACGAGGAGGGCGAATCAGCTCTGATAGTGGATTTACGCGAAGACAGACCGCCCCGCCATCGAGCCTTCTGGCGCGAACTTCTCGACGCCCCCGGCAAGCGAATTCTCGATGTCGGATGCGGCTACGGATACGCTTCGACTTTGCTGGCAATGATGGGCGCCGATGTTACAGCCATAGATGTTTCAAACGGGATGTGCGAACTGACCCGCCTTTCGGCACAAGTCAACGGAGTGGAGATCGATGTCCGCAATCTAAGCGCCGTCGATACGGGATTTCCGGATGGTTCTTTCGATATTATCGTAGGTCAGGTTTCTTTGCATCACCTGCCCTTGGAATCCGCGGGAGAAGAGCTTGCGAGGGTTCTCAAACCCGGCGGCAAAGCCGTCTTCCTCGAACCGATACAGCCCCGAGAATGGGTTTTCAAACTTCGAGCAAATCTTCCCTTCGTGTGCCACGAATCCCCCGGCGGCGGTGCTTTGCGCCTCGACGAAATCGAAGCCATAGGAAAAATCTTCGGCGATTACGAAATTAAGTATTTCAACATAACGGAAAGGCTACGGCGTTTCAAAGCCATCGACTGGTTTTCTCCGGTTCTTTACACCACGGATTCGATATTACTCAAAATCCCCGGCATGACAGGCTTTGCGGCGTCGGCTGTGATAATTTTCACCAAAACAAAATAGCATAATATGTTCCAGTTTGCAAACAAAAGCGCATTGATCCTTCTTTCAGGAATACCAATTCTGGCCATATTCTTCCTTCTCGTCGAGAGGAAAAAAACGGCTATCCTCAAACGGTTCGGCGAGTTAGAACTGGTTCAGAAACTGATGAGATCCCGAAGCAAAGGTTTCCTCGTCCTGCGCCGGGTATTCTTCGTTCTCGGCTACGGCTTCCTCATCCTCGCCCTGGCGCGCCCCCAGATGGGCACCAAGCTCGAAGAGGTCAAGCGCGAAGGCATCGACATGGTGGTCGCCATCGATCTTTCCCGCTCCATGCTTGCCGAGGATGTCGCCCCTAACCGGCTGGCAAAAGCCAAATTCGAGCTGAAAACCCTTATCGAACGGTTGCAGGGAGACAGAATCGGAATCGTAGCCTTCGCCGGAGACGCATTCCTCGCATGCCCCCTGACCACCGATTACTCAGCCGCCCTCATGATCCTCGACGCCCTCGACACAAAAGTCATCCCGGAACAGGGGACAGCAATCGGACGTGCCCTCGAAATCGCTACAAAGGCCTTCCCCGAGGAAAAAGACCGCCAACACGTTATCCTGCTTCTAACCGACGGCGAGGATCATATCGGCAAACCTGTCGAGACAGCGGAATCGGCCGCCGAAACGGGAATAATCATCTATACCATCGGAATCGGATCCCCAAGCGGCGTACCGATACCGACATTCAACAATTCCGGAATGAAGACCGGCCTTCTCAAAGATAATCAGGGCAACGTCGTAACAACAAAACTCGACGAAATGACTCTGCGCCGAGTTGCCCTTGCCACGAACGGCAAATACTATCCTGCACGCCCCGGATCTGCGGAACTGGACGAAATCCTGCGGGAAATAGCCGGCATGGAAAAATCAGAAATCGAAAGCAAGGTGTTTACAAATTACGAGGAACGCTATCACTGGGCGCTTCTGCCGGCGCTGGTTTTTGTAATCTTATCCAGCGCTCTGCCCGAAAGAAAGCCAAAGATAGCATCGAGAAAACCCTGGTGGACTTAAATGTCCGATTTGCTCTTTGAAATCAAGTCTCTTTGCGATATATTATAAGGATGAGATTCTCGATTCCGACATTCAAGCGCTGGTTCAAATTCGCGACTCGGCTCCTTCGCCGCTTCAACGCCGACGGCGCGATGAACCTCGCAGGTGCCCTCAGCTTCTACTTTCTGATGAGCATCTTCCCTTTGGCTCTCCTCGGCCTGTCCATCCTGGGCTTTATACTGGGGAACGAACGAGACGCCGTTGGCCTCGTTACATCCCTTGGCCGAATTGGCCAGATAATGCCCGAGGGTTCGATAGAAATCCGCGAAATCCTCAACTCCCTTATTTCCGGGAAAAGCTTTATCGGCGGTGTAGGCCTTCTACTGCTGGCGTGGTTCGCCACCGGAGTATTCTTCACCGTCGAAGTGTCGGTTAACAAAATATTCCGAACCGGCAAAAGACGGGGATTTTTCAAACGCACGGGGGTGGTATATCTCTTCATGCTCGTAGCCGGCGGGCTTCTGGTGGCCTCGATAGCCCTGACAGTTGTTCAGGCGATGATTGCCGACCTCTCCGTCAGCCTTTTCGGCATAGACCCAAAAGACATCCCCCTGCTGTGGAATCTGCTGGTTTCCCTTTTCATCCCGGCCCTAATGATGATGATGTTCACAATCATCTACAAAGTCGGCCCGAATATCGATGTCCGATGGAAAACAGCTTTCGCGGGCGGTTTTTTCGCGGCGATTTTATGGGAAATATCGCGGAGACTTTTCGGCTGGTATTTGTCCAATCTGGCCGTTTACAACAAGCTATACGGCGCTCTCGGCGCAATAGTAGCCCTTTTGATTTGGTTATTTTACAGTATGAACATCTTCCTTCTCGGCGCGGAATTTGCGGCGATAAAGAAGGAACAGCAAGATAAAAAGAACATCAAAGAAGAAAACATCAAAAACGAGGCAAAACAAAATGCCGATGTATGAATATAAATGCAATTCCTGCGGGCAAAGCTTCGAACGTCTATGCCCTATCTCTAAAAGAGACGAGCCCGGTGCATGCCCGAAATGCGGCTCCGAAGACGTCGTCCGAGGTGTATCCCGCGTCGCGAAGGCTCAAGGCTGTGATAACTGCTCTTCAGGCTCATGTTCCTGCGGGGGTTGCTCAACCGGAAATTGTTCGACATGCGGATGATGAAATATACAATAATACTATTGCTAATCGCTCTGCCCCTAATAGCGAGTTACTACGGCGACAACGCCAAAGGCATCAAAACATACGAAGAAGGGGACTACCAGAAGGCTCTCGACAACTTCCGTAGCGCCCAGCTCAGCAAACCCGACTCCCCGGCGATACGGCATAACGCCGCGCTATCTATATATCGCATGGGAGATTACGAAAAAACCATCGAAGAGCTGGAAAAGGCCTATGAGTTGGCAACCGACGACATCGAAAAGGCGGATATTCAATACGACATGGGCAATGCCTATTTCATGCAGGATTCCCTTCAGCGCTCAGTGATGCACTATCAGAAGGCCCTCGAGTTCAATCCCAAAGACGAGGACGCCAAATATAATCTCGAGCTGGCGCGCGCTCTTATCAAAGAATTCAGCGAAAAAGAGCAACAGGAGCAACAACAGCAGAATCAACAGCAACAAGACCAGCAACAGCAACAGGAACAAGAGCAACAAGACCAGCAAGACCAACAGGAACAGCAGGATCAAGAACAACAACAAGACCAGCAAGAACAGGAACAACAGCAGGAACAACAACAACAACAACGGGAAAACCCCGAAGACATGACCGAAGAAGAAGCTCAGCGCCTTCTCGACGCCCTTCAGCAGAACGAAGATGACCTGCAGAAAGAAAAAATGCAGAGGCAGGGAGGCGGAGGCCAACACGCAAAGCCATGGTAAAACTAATTCTTAAAATATCACTATTTCTCTTGCTGGCGACTGCGGCCCTCCACGGGGAATGGTCGGTTACCTCGGACATTAGCTCCAATCGAATCGGAATCGACGACAACCTTACCGTTACCATCAGGGTCTCCGGCGACAAACTCGACAATCACCAGCAACCTTCTCTACCAAACACCGACGACTGGGCTTTTGCGGGTGTGAATCGATCGACCAGCACGAATTTCCAGCTCATCGGCGGACGAATGAGCAAAGAGATCACTTACACATACCAGATGATCCTCGCCCCAACCCGCAAAGGCAATCTCACTGTCCCCCAAATTCCAATATCTGCCAACGGCGAGACCAAAAATACTCCCTCATATCAGGTCGAAGTAGTCGAGGGCAGTGTCTCCGGCAGAAGCTCGCCATCGCCGAGGAGCTCCCCAACCCCCTCCCAGCCCGACGAAGGCGATATTCGCGATAGAGTCTTCCTCTCCGCGACCACAAACAAAAAGTCCGCCACTGTCGGCGAGCAGATTGTCGTTACATACACCCTCTACACCCAATATCAGCTCGCCAACATCTCCTTCTCCCGCGAACCCTCATTCAATGGCTTCTGGGCGGATAATCTCTACCGCGCCAAAAGCCTGAATTATCAGCGGAGAACCATAGACGGCCAGGTTTACAGCGCGGTAGTCCTCGGCAAATGGGCGCTGTTCCCCCTTTCCCCCGGTGACAAAACCATCGAACCGATGGAACTGACCGCCACTGCATTGACCCAGCGCGATTTCTTCGGGTTCAGAACCGGCGGCCAGAATATCGAAATAAAAGCCCGTCCTATCAGTATCGACGTAAAACCCCTGCCGTCGGGCGCCCCTGCGACTTTCAACGGTCTCGTCGGAGATTTCTCCATGGTCTCCGAATTAAAGGCGGATACCCTCGCCACAAATGAAGCCTTCAGCTATATTGTGAGCATCTCCGGCACGGGCAACATTCAGAATCTAAACGCCCCAAAACTGAACTTCCCGTCATCCTTCGAAGAATACGGCGTTCAGGAGGGAAGCAATATCAACACCGACAGAGACATAGTCAGCGGCACAAAGCGATACGAATACGTCCTCGTCCCAAGAAGCCCCGGAGAATTCGAACTCCCAAAGGTAGATTTGACCTATTTCGATTTAAATGCAGGCAAATATGTAACAAAATCCGCGGGCCCGATTCCAATCAGAATCGCAAAAGGAAAGGATTCTGCGGGCGGAACCGGAAGCATAGTCTCCCGAGGCGAAGTCTTCCGTGTCGGGCAGGATATTCGACACATCGCCTCCGACGCTAAAAGCCTTCGCAGAGGCTCTCTGACCAAACCAAACGGCGGAAGCATCATTTATTTCCTCCTCGGCGAATTTATTTTCCTCACAGTTATAATGGGTTTCCGCCGCCGCAAAGAAAAACTGTCTTCGGACATAGGCTACGCAAGATACACCAAAGCCCTAAAGCGCGCTTTCAAAGACCTTCGCACGGCATCGTCCCAGTTCGGCGATATGGAGGCCTTTGTCGCAACGGTTCAGGGTGCATTGCTCCACTATCTCGCCGACAGACTCAGCCTCCCCCGCGAGGGCGTGGTCTTCGCCGAAATCCGCGACCGCCTTGCCGAACGAAAAATCGACGACGAAACCCTGGACTCCATCGAGGGGCTTCTCGAGGAGCTTAACTTCATCCGTTTCGCCCCCGGCGAAAAAGAAGAAGTATCAAAAGATTTACTGAAACGCACCAAAGACCTTATAGTGAAAATCGACAGAGCTTTCAAATGAAAATGAGATACATCATACCATTTATAGCTATTATTGCCTTTTCCGCCCTCGCCTCCGACGGCGCTGTAGGCCTTTACAATCAGGGCAATTCAGCTTACCGCGAAGGAGATTTCGAAACAGCAATCGAAAACTACCTCGCCGCCATAGATGCCGGAGTAGCGGATTACCGCGCTTACTTCAACCTCGGCAATGCCTATTTTCGCAATAATCAAGTCGGCAGAGCAATTCTGAACTGGGAGAGAGCCCACAACCTCAAACCCCGCAACGAAGATATTCTCGAGAATATCGAATTCGCCCGGCTCACTCGAGTTGACATCGTCCTCGAAAGCGAGGGCGGCCCAAAAGTCGCCGATGTTTACGAAAACACCTTTCTCGGCTACTTCTACGCCTTCCTCGACAAATTTTCCGCCGTCGAGTTTAGAAATGCGATTATCGCTTTCAGCATAACAGCAACGATTTTCCTCGCCCTGTGGCTCCTTGTCCGGGGCGGTTTCCGGCGTTTCGCCTTTTGGGTATCAGCCGCATTTTGGACTCTGTTCACATTGGTGCTGATCCTGTATGGATTCAAACAGGGCAACATCTGGGAGACCGACAAAGCCATAGTCGTTCAACCCGGCACAGAAATTAGAAGTGCATCATACACAAACTCCCAGCTCCTATACACTTTTCAGGAGGGCATGGAAGTCGCCGAGATAGAAGTTCGCGACAACTACTCCCGCATCAAACTACGCAATGGCGAGGAGGGCTGGACCCTTTCGGACAACATCGAACGCGTCCTGCCCCGTTGATTTTATAATCGAGCCGCCCATCTTTTTTGATAGCGTGTGCAAAAAAACCTTGCCATCACAAAATAAATCTATAAATTTAGTAAATTGTCGAATTAAGAACCACAGGAGGTTATCGTGGCTCATAAGAAAGGCGTAGGAAGCTCGCGCAATGGACGCGACTCGCAAGGACAGAGGTTAGGCATCAAAAGATACGCGGGCGAAGCAGTCCGCGCGGGAGGGATCATCGTCCGCCAGCACGGCACGAAATTCCACCCCGGGCGCAATGTCCGCAGAGCTAAAGACGACACGCTATTCAGCATGATCGACGGCGTAGTTGTCTTCGGAAAAAACCGTTTCGGGAAAAAAGCGATCAGCGTAGAGCCTCAAGAGGCTTAGGGTTTGCCGGGCAAAATCGGCATACTCCTTTCCGGTCTGGGTTTCGAGAACGGAACAGAAATTCTCGAACTCCCTTTTATCTATCGCGAGATTGAACGACGCGGCGCAATATCGGTCTGTCTAATCCCCACCGAGCTTACACCAGAACCCGGCAGAGGCAAGAGATACAAGCCCCGCGACCTTTTCGAAGAACTCGCGCCGGTCATTCGCGGTGAAGCCCTCCCCATCGATAGAATCGAGGCCAAAGACCTTCAGGCCCTCATTATCCCCGGCGGACGCGGCCCCATCGAGAATCTTTCGAACATAAACTCAGCTGGCATCGACGGTAAAATCGTCCGCGAGGTTCATAATCTCATCATCGGCATGCACGTCCGCAAGAAAGCCATAGGCACCATAGGCTACGGCGGCGCGCTGGTAATCGTCGCCCTCAAACGCACGGAAAGCGAACCTATTGTCGCCATAGGCGAAGACGCCATGCTGGCCGCGAGGCTGTCGAACCTCGGCGTTACCCCCGTTCATGTCGGCCCTCAGGAAGTCCTATTCGACCCCGCAAACGTAATCTTTTCCGCAAACGGCCTCACGTTGGACACATCCCTGATGAAAGCATCGGAGGGAATCGAACGCCTTCTCGAAGCCGTCATCGAATACACTCCGAAAAAAGACTAACCGCTTCGGCGGTTTTTTTTTGCTTCTTCTAAATCTTCCCTCGAAAAATCTTCATCAGAAATATAGACACAAAATGTAAAAACTGCTTGACATTTTGTATTAAGCGCTTATCTTTCCATCGAACAGATTAATCTGTCGGAAATCTATCATATGGAGGCATTGTGAGAGCATTTACAGGTTTAGCATTAATGATCGTGTTGATTTTCGCGGCGTGCACCCTCGCGCAAAATCCTGCATGGGGCGTATCCACAGTGGACGACCTTCGCGGAATGCGCATGAATCCCGCCTACCTCGGCCTCGGCCACGGTGTGGAAACGGCCCTGATGACCACATTCAGCACGGATTCCATGGCAAATATCGATATAACCAACCATCACGGCTTCCTGATGAACATGGGCGGCCTCGGATGGGGATACGAACGCGAAGGCGGACTTTACAGATGGTCCCTCGGCGCGGGTGTCGGCGACAGAACCTTCGGCATGGGCTATCTGCGCACATGGACCTCCTCCGACGCATGGGACGGCGGATGGCGCAACGGATGGATTTTCGGAATCAACGCCAGGCCGACAAATTACCTCGCCGCCGGCTATACATACCAGAATACACCTGAAATTTCAGGCATGCACACCCTCGGAATCGGCCTTCGTCCCGCGACATGGCGCGTTACAGTTTTCGGCGAAATAGCCAAACCCGATGCCACCGAGTGGAACGATTTCTTCGAGGGCAGATGGAAGAACAACGTCTATTACGCCTTCGGAGGCGAACTTCACGTGGTCAAAGGCGTCCGCTTTTTCGGGCGATACGACTATTACGGTGAAGGCCCCGACGACCCAATCGACAACTTCACCGCCGGGTTCCGTTTCGATAACCCCTTCAGCGGCACGGGCTTCGAGGCCATGAGCGGCCCATCCGACAATTGGGACACATATTCCCTATATTCGACCGCAAGCACCCAACGCCTTCCAAGCCTTATTCCCATGCCGAGTTCCGCTCTGCGCATAGATTTGGCCGGCAGTTACGTAGAAAATCCCCGGGCATCCTTCTTCGGCGCTCGCGGCAAATCCTTCGCACGCCTCCTACGCACCCTCGAATCCGCCGCAGACGACGACGAAGTCGAAGGGCTCATCATACGATACCGCGAACCGGCTCTCGGATACGCCCAGATGGAGGAACTCCGCAACGTCCTCCTGCAGTTCAAGGCGAACGGCAAACCCATCGTCCTTTACGCCGACTATCTCGGCAACGTATCCTACTATCTCGCCAGCGCGGCGGATTTCATCGCGGTCTCCCCCACCGGAAACGGCGTGAATCTCCTCGGCCTGCGCGCGAATATGACATTCTTCAAAGGCACCTTCGACAAAATCGGTATCCAGCCGGATTTCCTCCACGCGGGCAAATACAAATCCGGGATGGAAATGTTCATGCGCGAGGAACCCTCCGAATTCGCCGCTCAGAACATGGAAGAAATCCTCGACGCCCTCGAAAAGGTTTTCGTCGAGGGAATCGCAGAATCCCGCGACATGACTCCCGAACGCGTCCGCGAGATCATCGACGGCGGCCCATACACCGACCTCGAAGCCATCGAACTCGGCCTCGTTGACAGCCTCATGTATTGGGACGAATTCGAGGATTATATCAAGGACGAAAGAGACCTCAAAACATCGCCCATAGGCGTTTACGCCTTCCAGCAAGACCGCGCTCTCGAATGGGGCGAGCCGGACAGAATTGCGGTTATCGTAATCGACGGAAGCATAGTTTACGGCAACGGCGGTTCCGGCGGCCTCATGGGCGGGGTCAGCACGGGAAACCGCGAAATAGTTGACGCTATTAACGCCGCAAAAAATAACAGTTCTGTCAAAGGCATCCTTCTGCGGGTCGATTCCGGCGGAGGAAGCGCCGTGGCAAGCGACCTCATGGCCCACGCCCTCTCCAAAGCCGCCGAGGAAAAGCCCGTGGTCGTGAGCATGGGCGGCGCGGCGGCCAGCGGCGGGTATTACGTCTCCGCTCCCGGTTACAAAATCTTCGCCGATGCAGCGACAATCACCGGTTCGATAGGCGTTATCAGCGGGAAATTCTCAGCTGGCGGACTTTACGACAAAATCGGGGTCACCCAAACCGAATTCAAACGCGGAGAAAATTCCGGCATCTACGCCCTCTCCGATACCTTCTCCACCAGCGAACGCGAGAGAATGCAGAACTCCATCGACCGTTTCTACGACATCTTCAAAAAAGAGGTCGCCGACGGCAGAACTCTGGACATCGACAGCGTCGAAACCATAGCTCAGGGACGCGTCTGGGTGGGAATGGACGCCCGCGATATCGGCCTGGTCGATTCGATAGGCGGTTTCCTCGATGCCCTCAACTACCTCGTCGAAAAAACCGAGGCCGACACCGACGACCTCGAACTCTGGTTCATGCCCTCCCTCGGAAGTTTCGACATGATGGATCTTCTCAGCCAGGTTCGCGCGGAACTTCCCTTCGCCGAAGAGCTGGAAAAAGTCCCGTCATTCCCCTTCAAAGACGGCGAGGCATTGTATCTGATGCCCTATGTGATTGAATTCAAGTAGAAATATCGCGATATGGAGAGAATCAACCGCAACGATATCCCCGCCTTCATCACGAAGGACAAGAGCGAAATCCGCGAGATTATGGCTCCGGCGAACAGCTGTATCGAAAGGCAGTCCCTCGCCGAAGCCATAGTCTATCCCGGAGACACCACCGCCACGCACATCCACAGAACCGTCGAGGAGATTTACTACATCCTCGACGGCAAAGGCTTAATGTGGCAGGATGGCGAGGAGCTTGAAATCGCCCGTGGGGACGCCATCGCCAATCCCCCCGGCGTGCCCCATCGAATAACGAACACCGGCGACATTCCTCTGGTCTTCCTCTGCCTCTGCGTCCCCCACTACACTCACGACGACACGGAACTGCTGGCGGATGCCGACTGATAAAGTGCTCAACGGCCCGCGAATTCCGGGGATAACATGCTCGACGTGCTACGCCCGATTCACCTTGGGTAACCGAAAATTCCCGTAGGGGCGAACCGATGGGTCGCCCCTTTTCTTTCTTGCACAATTTCCCACACCTGCTAAATTAGATTCAGGAGGAACGGAAGAAATGACAAAATCCAAATTACAAATAACAAATGAAACCCAAAATCCAAATGCCAAATGACCAATTTCGGCCTGCCTGTCATTTCGAGCTTGTCGAGAAATCTCCTGCGAATCCACGAGAGATTTCTCCCCTCGGTTACTACGGATTCAGGCATCGCAATGACATGGGGATGGTTGTTCGGAACGACAGAGACATGGGCATTCGTCATTTAACATTCAGTCATTTGACATTCATTTGAGATTTGATGTTTGTCGAAGATCCGTAGGAAGCTTTGAAATTCCCGAAAGGGACATAAATGAACATAACCATCGAGGACAACAAGGTAATCGTTCATCTGGATACCGGGGATATACAGGCGTTTCAGCGATGTTCGCGCGGATACTTCAGGCATCTTTCCACCATCAAATTAAACAAAATACTTGTATCTTTCCTAAATAGGAATATATTACTATTTACAAATAATTATGAATAATCGAAGCGACATAGAAATCAGAATAGAATCCTTCAAGGATCGCTTAAGAGAAGCCGGAATTAAAGCCACTCATCAGCGTATGGAGGTTTACCGCACGGTTATCGAGTCACATGAACATCCGGACGCCGAAAAAGTCTTTCAGATTGTTTCTAAAAGAGTTCCTACAATCTCGCTGGATACCGTTTATCGCACTCTTTGGCTTCTCAAAGACCTCGGCCTCATATCGACAATCGAAACAACCCAGGCGAAAACGAGATTCGACGCCAACATTGACACTCACCACCATTTCGTTTGTTCCGAATGCGGAGCAATCATCGACTTCTACAGTGAGGAGTTCGATAAACTCGAAATCCCACGAGAAATCGAAGAACTCGGAAAGGCAACCCGTCTTCTGGTAGAAATTAAGGGCATTTGCAATAAATGCGCGGAAAAGAAAGCTCAGCAATATAATAAATCCACAAAAGGAGAAAGCAAATGAAAGACGACGAAAAGAAACTCACCACGGGTTTTGGAGCTCCAATCGATAACGATATCAGCTCCGAAACCGCAGGCGAAAAAGGGGCTGTCACCCTCAACGACGTGAACCTAATCGAGAAACTGGCGCATTTCAACCGCGAACGCATCCCCGAACGCGTAGTTCACGCCAAGGGTGCCGGCGCCCACGGCTATTTCGAAGTAACAAACGACATCTCGAAATATACTCGAGCCAAATTCCTATCTGAAGTGGGCAAAAAGACCGATGTCTTCGCCCGATTCTCCACTGTCGGCGGCGAAAAGGGTTCCGCCGATTCAGAGCGCGATCCGCGCGGTTTTGCAGTAAAATTTTACACCGAAGAGGGCAATTACGACCTCGTGGGGAACAACACCCCGGTGTTCTTCATTCGCGATTCGCTCAAATTCCCGGATTTCATCCACACGCAGAAGCGCAACCCAAAAACAAATCTAAAAGACGCGGACATGTTCTGGGACTTCCTCTCCCTCACGCCCGAATCTAACCATCAGGTAACTATCCTTTTCTCCGATCGCGGCACACCAAGGACATTCCGCAACATGAACGGCTACGGCGGACATACATATATGTGGTATAATAAAAAAGGCGAATATTTCTGGACAAAACTCCATTTCAAAACAGAACAGGGCATCGACAATTTCACCGGCGAAGAAGCAGACAAGATGCGCGGTATCGATCCCGACTGCGCAACTCGCGACCTGTTCGAAGCCATCGAAAAGGGGGATTATCCTTCATGGCGCGTCGAGGTTCAAATCATGCTTCCCGAGCAGGCCAAAGATTACCGTTTCGATCCCTTCGACATCACAAAAGTATGGCCACACAGCGATTTCCCGCCCATCGAGGTCGGGAGAATGGTTCTTAACCGCAACCCGGAGAACTATTTCGCTGAGGTCGAGCAAGCGGCTTTCGCTCCGGCCAATTTCGTTCCTGGGATAGGCCCCTCGCCCGACAAGATGCTTCAGGGAAGGCTCTTCGGCTATCGCGATACCCAACGCCATCGCCTCGGCCCGAACTATCATCTGCTTCCGATTAACGCGCCGAAAAAATGCCCGATGAACAGCTTCCAGCGCGACGGCGCAATGCGCGGCGATAACAACGGCGGCGGCGGCCCGAACTACTGGCCGAACAGCTTCTCGAATATCGACCCCGATGACGAATACGCTCTTCCACCCATTGATGTCAGCGGTTTAGCGGCGCGCCACGAGTATAAACTTGGCGATGTCGATTTCGTTCAAGCCGGAAACCTGTATAACAAAGTCATGAAAGATACCGACCGCGAGCACCTCGTGAGCAACATAGTCGGCCATCTGAAAAATGCACAGAAGCGCATCCAGCTACGCCAAGCGGCATTATTCTACAAGGTCGATACGGATTACGGCACGCGCGTAGCAAAAGGCCTCGGCCTCGATGCCTCCGAAGTCGAACGCCTTGCGAAGATGACTCAGGAAGAGCGGGTCAAGGCAACCGCGAAGTAGAAAAAGGCAAATATACCTTAAAGGCTCCTGTGCTCCGCACGGGGGCTTTTTTTTATTGTATTACAGCCATTTCTATACTAAATTGCATTATGGAGGTTTATCATGCAAATCAAAATAGAGAATACATTAATAGACATGGCGTCTCGCCGGGTGTCGAGCGAGGCGGTTGACTTATTAGTTGGGGGTTTCAGATGAACATAAGAATCAAAGACGGCAAGGTTATTATCGAACTGACCGAACTCGAATTCGCCGCGTTCGAGGCGATGTTCGCAAATTTGAACGACAAACACTCTCTCGCGCTGAACGGACTCGACTGGCCGCCCGGGCACAAGTTCGACGGAAACTTCATCGCGGATATCCTGCCGATGCACCTCTGCCGAACAATCGGCGAGGCGTGCGCGGTCGAACAGGCCGGCCCGCTGGATCTGCTCTCGCTCTATCCGTTCTGGAAGTATGGCTTCTGCTTCTCCGACGACGGCAGTCTCAAGCTGGAGTTCGCGGAAATCGACCCGCACAAGAAGGCGAACATGGCGGACGAGTTCGGCATGGGGTTCGCCGCGTGGGCGATGGAGGAACTCTTTGAATGCGTGGCGTGGTGCGATACCGCCGACGCCCTGACCCAATGGGAAATCGAGAAGGTCGGCTCGCGACTGCCGGATTTCGTGTGCACCTTCGAGGACGGAACCTTCGGCGTTTTCGAGGCGAAGGGGACGACGACCACGGTGGGCACGGCGAAATCCCAGACCGAGGACGGCAAGGGGCAGACCGCGACAATCGAGGCAACCTCGAGCTACGTATCGGTGCGATGCGCCTGCGGAATACACCTTGGACGCGACCGCATATCGACGCTGATAATGCGCGACCCGGAACCGGCCGACGACGCCGTGCCCGTGAACCTGACCGCCGACGCGATAATACGGGCGGCGGAGGCGAGACGATACCGCGAGAACATATTCGGCGACATAATAACGAGTTTCCGCGCGGAGGGCAAAAAACTCGACCTCATCCGCAAACCCTTCGTGCCCGACAAGAGACACGGGTGGCTGGAGGTAGGATGATAGACCTTGACTTAGAGCTTGTTTAAGTTTAATTTACTTATAGAAATGGCAATTTTAAGAAAGAACACAAATGGCGAAACCTAGCTTAACAATAGATGAAGTTCAACGGATTGTCCCGCAAGCAACCGATATAGAGCTTGTAGATGATACAAGCGGACAGAAATTGGTTTTTTCAGGTGTAATTGAGGGGAATAGATACGCACTTAAGTTTATGAAACCAAATCCGCAATTAACTGGAGATGGATCTCTTACGGAAAGATTAGACGATGTTACAGTAAGAGCACAACGAGAAGTAGAAACGATGGGGCAATGCCAAACGCCATATTTAGTTAAGATAGGGCCTATTGGTCTTGAAACTGTGGGAACAGATGGAGAACCAATTATCTATTTCAGCGAGGAATTCATCGAAGGCGAAAATCTGAAACAGTATTTGCAAAGCAACGGGCGACTTTCGGCGAGTGATCTCGTAAGATTGGGGCACCAAATGTCAGAAGCAATAGATTCACTTTGGCAACACCGAAAGATACATCGCGATATTAAGCCTGGAAATATTATGAAGAGAAGTTCAAACGGGGATTTTATCCTATTAGATATGGGATTAGTTTTTGATTTCGAAAACGAATCAATTTCACTCGGCCCCGTTGGAACTAGAATTTACTTTTCTCCTGAACAGATGGACTTTGCGAATAGACGACAAATCATGGATTTTCGTTCCGACCTCTTTTCTCTTGGGATAGTGATGTATGAAATGTATACTGCTCCCATTTAAGAAAAATGGTTATATTGGGAGAATAACGAGATCATTTAACCTAAGGAGCAGAGAAAATGAAAAAGCGTAACTGGTCAAGTAAAGAGAAATTCAAGATCGTCCTTGAAGGTATCAGAGACGAAGCTAACCTTGCCGAGGTCTGCAATCGTCACCAAATTACTCAGAGCCAGTTCTATCGATGGAGAGATAAGTTACTCTCAGAGGGCGACAAGCTTTTTGTCAGAGGCGGTATGGACAAAGAACAGGAACGTCTTCGTGCCGAGAACAAGAAGCTCAAAGGCATCATCGGAGAGCTGACGGTCGAGTTAAAAAAAAGCGATTATTGAAACGGCATCGAACTATGAGCGACTTGAATGAACTTCTCTTAGAGCGCATCCGTGCAATCAAGGCGGAACACCCTTTCTGGGGCTACCGGCGAGTCTGGTCATACCTTCGTTACCGCGAGGAGATTCCAGTTAACAAAAAGCGTATCTACAGGCTTATGAGCGAAAACGACCTTCTGGTTAAGAAGAACCAGGCTATCAGAGCCTGCAGGACGCCTATGCGATCTAAGCCTCGCACTAAGCGTCCAAATGACATCTGGGGCATCGATATGACCAAAATTAAGGTGAAAGGCTCTGGATGGCTGTATTTACAGGTGGTTCTCGATTGGGGGTCGAAAAAGATTGTCGGCTACAAAATAGGCCCTCGAAGCAAAACTGAGGACTGGCTGGAAGCCCTTAATAACGCCCTTAATACTCAGTTCCCCGACGGTGTTCGGAATCATAAAAACTTAAAACTCGTGAGCGATAACGGGTGTCAACCAACCTCTTTGGCATTTATGAAAGCCTGTAACACATTGGGAATCAAACAGATATTTACTAGCTACTCGAATCCAAAAGCGATGTCCTGAGCCTGTCGAAGGGGTAATGCTGACACCGAACGAGTCATGAGAACTATCAAGGAGGACTTAATCTGGATCAACGAGTGGGAGTCGGCTGAACAGCTCGAAAAAGCCCTGGATAAATGGGTCAGAGCCTATAACCACGATTACCCGCACTCAACTTTGAAACACTTAACACCATATCAATACGAAAGGCAATATCTTGAGTTTGCCGAAGGAAAACTCAAATCAACCAACGTCAACAAAAATACTCTCTTAATTTACCCTTAACTTTTGGGGGGCAGTACAAACCGTCCTCTAATTAACAATATTACAACTTCAGCCTGGCACGCGGGTTGGGCAATTTCAGTCCCGCTCGGAGGTCTAATAATAAAGGAGTTCAGTTACAGGCTATCCTTCTATGCAACTTTCGTTGTTTATTGCGCATATATTCTTATGGCCTATCTATTTCTCAATCGATACAAAGACAAAAACTACCGTCCTCCTGAAGAAAACTTTATCGAGGAGGATATGCTCGATCTATATATTTAATGATTGAAACGATGGAATGGAGTGCTCAATGGGTGAAAGTGCCCATAGATATGCGATATGTCCTCAGAAGCCCTATTGAAGACTATTGCAAAGAGGGGGAAAAGCCTCTGTCTGCCAAGTATATCGATAGAGTCAAACATCTTGTAGGCATTCAGAACACTCGCTATTGCGGGTGGTTATCAAACAGCACAAAGACCAAAACCCTTGAATCATTCGGTATTGTTAAGGCCGAGGATAGCGAAGAGGAAAACTGGCGGTTAGTAGAGAAAACAGAAGTCGATAGGATAGATGAAAACGGAAACATTGTTCTGAAAAACGGCATTTGCATTTTGAAAGAGGATTTGAAAGATAAATCATTCCTGATAAAAAAGCCCTTTTACAAAGTAATAAAACCACCCGGATAACCCCTAAAAATATGTTTTTGCGGATGTTTGCCCTTTTTCCGCACTTTTTTCTGATTATCTCAGAAATCGAGCTTATCTACT